>Ga0182737_1000040_pt1 | contig 285950 bp, 186 predicted proteins | sample eDN5th30CBELigOP_FD_128878 | JGI IMG/M metagenome (GOLD analysis project Ga0182737, IMG submission 128878) | Enriched Organic Plus compost microbial communities from Emeryville, California, USA - eDNA 5th pass 30_C BE-Lig OP (version 2) (version 2) ... | reverse complement strand
TTCATCGATTGTTAGTTTTTAAAGGCATTCAAGCTTTCCCGATGGGAAGGTTTTCATCGATTGTTAGTTTTTAAAGGCATTCAAGCTTTCCCGATGGGAAGGTTTTCATCGATTGTTAGTTTTAAAGGCATTCAAGCTTTCCCGATGGGAAGGTTGCTTGGATCAAAAGCTGAACAAAAATCGGATTTGTTATTTTTCATCATATAGCTGTTTTTAAGGTGTTTGAGCTGCTTCGTGGTCTTCGAAGAAGGTAATTAAAAACAGTTGACATAGGGCTGTCACTACGCATGATTTTCTTTGCTTTAGTTTTAAACTAGAGGGCCATGATACTTGAAAATTTAATAGAAAAAACCAGTGACGAATCACTAAGCGGATTTGTTAGGAATTATGTTGATTACAACTTGTGGACGAACCTGGCATTGGTCAACTGGTTATCGTCTAAACCTGTTCCACTCTTGGAGAAAGAAGTTATATCCAGTTTTCCAAGCATCAGCTTAACCTTACAGCACATGTGGCAAATGCAAGATTATTGGTTTGCTCTTATAACGAAAAAGCACAAAGAGAAAGCAGTAAATGCCCTGTCGGTAAGTAAGGTTATGTCGGGTATATTAGCACAATCGGCACAGATAGCTGATGCAGTAAGTGTTATGTCGGCCGCTGAATTATATGAAGAGGTAACGATCGATCAACCGTGGTTTACATGCGCGTTTGCGGTATCCGAGTACTTGATCCAATTGGTTAATCACAATACGTTTCATCGCGGACAGATCATAACCATGGGACGGCAATTGGGATTTACAGATTTGCCCATAACGGATTATCATTATTACAACATCATGGGTAAATAGCTATTCAGAACATAAGGTATGAACAGGTTTCGCCTTTTTAATCTTAAGGGCATTGATCAGTGCCACCCCACTTAAAATAATGATTAAGCCAGCGATTTGAATGAGCGTAATGGGTTCATTGGCAAATGTACTGCCTAAAAATACAGCTACCAGCGGGTTGACATAAGCGTGCGTGCTTACTTCTGTAGCAGGCCGTACTTTAAGCAGCCAAATATAGCTCGTAAATGCCAAGATAGATCCAAAAATGATGAGATAACCTATGGCAAACCAAGCTTTGGACGGTACATCTGCAACAATAAAAGAAGTGGTATCGCCGTTCCACCATGCGGCTAACCAAAAGGCAGCACCAGCAACAAGCATTTGCCAAGCCGCATTAGCAAAAGTCACACCTTGAGGTAAGGTGCCGTACTTTGTATAAACAGAACCCGAGGCCCATGTTAACGTACCTAAAATGAGCAGGCACATGCCCCATAGCTGGTGCGTATGGCCGCTGGTATGAAACGCACGTATGAGCTGCTCGCTAAATAAGACGATCACACCAATAAACCCGATCAAAACACCTGCTATGGTATGACGGCTTTTAAAATTGACTTTCCACATTTTTCTGTCTAATAGAAGGATCCAGATGGCTGTAGAAGCCGCAACAATGGCTACCAAGCTACTGTGTAGGTATTGTTGGGCCTTCATAACCAAACCCATATCTACAAATAAGAGCAGTAAACCCGTAATCGCTGCGGTTTTAATCAATTGCTTGTTCCAAATAGGTTCTTGTCTTTTTGCGCACCAGGCCAGCAATAAAATTCCAGCAGTAGTAAATCGGATTGCACCTAAGATAAATGGTGGAAAACCTTGTAAAGCAATATGGATAAAAAAATACGTCGAACCCCATACGATATAGATGAGCAGATAAGCTATGATCACCGTTATGGGCAGTGTTTTTTTAAGCTTGTTCATCTGTGTTGGTTTTTTTTGCTATGATAATATGTTGATTTTCTTTAACGGTTTCCAATACGATTGTTGTTCTGGTTGAAACAATATTGGGAATGTCACGAAAAGATGTGCGCATTAACTGCATCAATGCATGCGAACTGGATACGCGTGCTTTTACCAAATAGCAATCGTCTCCTGTGATATGATGTACCTCTTGTACCGCTTCTATGGCGGTTAGCAGTTTATCGGTCTCGTCGCAGCCCAAGCCATCGGCAACCTTGATGAAAATAAAGGCCAATAAGTGTTGGTCTACGGCTTTTGGGTTAATACGGGCTGTGTACTGCAAGATTACCCCCTTCTGCTCCAATTTTCTCACGCGCTCCAGTACGCCAGATGGAGCCATGCCTAATTCTCGGGCCAAGTCCGCATTTGTTATTTTACAATTTTCCTGCAAGTAGCCCAGGATTTCCAAATCAATGCGATCTAGCGCAAATTCATCATGCATATCCATAACGTTCTAAAACTAAAACGTGCGAATATACGGCATTTTGACTTATGTAATGAACATCGTTCTGTAAATATTTTAATTTTAAGAACAATGTTCATTTATTGTAAAAATCCGCGAAGACAAGGTAGCGTAAACGGCTTTTATACCCGTTTAGATTGAACAATACACCGCTCTTTTTTTAAAGCTTCCATCAATTCTCCGTTTTGTAAAATAGATTTTAAGTGCTGGCTTTCTTCTCTATAATGTCGATTCAATTCTTTCCGGCGCATGGCTGCAACAAAGCGCTGAATTTGCACCTCATCTTCTAAGATCAGGCCGGGTACCTGAACGGGTATGTGCCGCTGTTCGTCCATCGCGACCATGGTAAAATAGCTGGAATTGGTATGTTTTATTTCCCTTGTTTTTATATTTTCGGCCAATACCTTTATGCCAACGACCATGGAAGAATTTCCAACATAGTTGACCGATGCAAGCAGTGAAATAATTTCACCTATCTCTACCGATGCCCGGAAGTCTACCGTGTCAATCGATGCGGTTACGCAATAAGTGCCCGCGTGCTTGGCAGCACATGCATAAGCGGCTTTATCCATTAATGACAAAATAATTCCACCATGAATTTTACCACCAAAGTTAGAGTAGGATGGGATCATCAATTCAGTCATGGTTGTTTGCGATTCGCTTACTGTTTTATGGTTATTCATCTGTTTATTTTATTATTTTCATTCGTGAACACAGCGTAAACTTTAGAAATTCTCTGAATAAATACGCATTGGCTTGCGTGCTTAATGAGTATTTAAACATATCGGTTTCATAAGTCAATTATTTACATGGCTCAGTTTGGTGAAACTGCTTTTGTGAAAGTAATAAAATTCTGATGCTTTTTTACCTATATAAATTGGTATGGTAAAAAATCACTGGCCGAAACGGATGTTGACATTTGTGCCGTTCGCTAAAAGCTACACTGTCCAAATTTTAGCACACTTTTTCTTGTGCTGCTTCTTTTTTGTATGTGTTTCTATAAAATGAGGATACCACGCTATGTATCGCATGATCAAAAGGATGTAGTTTTGAATTGCTAAATATATTAGTTTTGTCTTCAGAGGTATGTGCTCCCATGTTTCTGGTCAAAGGAAAAGCGCCGAAGCCTTACCTATCTAGATAAATAAGTATTATGAAATTTGCAATCGTCTAGTGTTGTTTCTTATAAAGTTTTGATAAACAGAGTTGTATATTGTTTTTGTATACAGACCATTAATAAGTTCTTGTACCTCGCGAACAGCTTGCTTTCCAAATACCCTCTCACGATCTTATAAGGATTATCATTTTTGTAATTTATCATTTTTATTTTATTTATACTATTTATTGTCAAATTATTATATAGATTAATTGCATTTTTAGTTTATGTTTGTGTATGTGCTTAGTTATGAGGGCAGAAGCTTCGTGTGCATACAGTCACAAATGATGGGCTTTTGCTGAGATGACAGCTTGTCAGGCCTTTGATACAGATTGTTTTTGTTGGTGAAATCGGGTTTTAATGCGTATAAAAAACGCCACAAAACAAAAAATAAAGAGAAACTGATATGTTTGAAAACTGTAATGAATTTTTCGATACTTTGCATTCGTGCATGGTAAAACTTTAGAGGTACTTATGCTGCTTCGCAGTCCGCAACAAAGTATCACAAACCGAGGAATAATGTGACGAGCTCATGAAGGCCTCTGAAAACAAACACCTTCTTCATAACGGCCTGGCTGGCCTGTTCCGTGAAAAAAGTTGATTAAGAAAAGGTTTCTTTGTTTCAACAACATCAGCAATTTGCCCTAAAAAAATGAAATATAGAAAGGGATAAAAGGTATAAAAATAAAAAACCCCACCTTGGGAAGTGGGGTCGAAACCTAAGTTTCAAATCAACCTAAACCTATCTGGGTATTATCACATATCGTGCCAGTTTTTTTGATGGGTGTTAAGGATTTTATTTTTTTTAAAAATCTTTATAATATCGCTTCATTCTGATAAAAATAAAATACTTTTATTTAAGTAGCTAATAAGTTACTTTTAACATTTTAAAAGCATAGATATTCTTGTAACATTTGCATGATAAAACAGATACATAAAAAAACAAAGTCTTATGAAATTCGCATATCTACTGGCTGACGGATAAAAAGGAAGCTTCATCACCGCTGAAAAACAAATTACACAGATGAAGCCATCATGGTTTTTTTACACAGTTAGCGTAAATAATTGAGCTTGCGAGCTCTTAAAATATGAAAATGAGCTAAGCGCTTGTGAAAAAATATGATAGTTTCATCGCCCATGAAAAACAAATTATACGAATGAAAACACATAAACAATGGATAATATATATCCTGTTGCAATTGAGCTATTTCGGTTTGTTCGCACAACAGGCAGGTCTTACAAAAATAACGGGGCGGGTAGTCGATTCATTGACCAAAAAGCCGATAGATTTTGCTACTGTCTCATTGCTCAATTGGGGTACCTCACAGGTGGTAACCGGTGCGTTAGCTAATGAAGATGGAGCGTTTAATCTGGAAAAGGTGCAGGCAGGCAAATACCAACTCATCATAAGTGCTATGGGGTATCATCCTCATAAATCGGATATATTGGAAGTTTCGGCAGGTCAATCTACTTTTCTGATAACGGATATTGCGTTGGCTGCTTCAGCAACAGCTTTAGCAGAAGTGGAGGTTACGGGGCAGGTTCCAGTCGTAGAAAACAAAGTAGATCGCTTGGTTTATAATGCCGAGCAAGATGTTACGGTAGCTGGAGGTAATGCCGCAGATGTGTTGCGGAAAGTACCTCTGCTTTCGGTTGATATGGACGGTAATGTGTCGCTCCGTGGCGATCAAAATGTACGTATCTTTATCAATGGAAAGCCCTCCGGAGCCATGTCTAATAATGTGGCGGATGCTCTGCGGATGATTCCCGCAGATCAGATCAAAAATGTGGAGGTAATTACTAGCCCATCGGCTAAATACGATGCCGAGGGTACTTCTGGTATTATCAATATCATCACCAAGAAAAAGGATGTCGTTGGCGTGAGTGGTTCCATTTCGGGCGGGGTTGGTACCCGCCAAAATAATTTTAACGGTAATATCAATATTCGGAAAGGTAAATTGGGTGTCACTACGAACCTAGGGGGAATGTGGGGATGGCCGGTAACCAGCCATATCACGTTCGACCAAGCAACATTATCTGGTAATCCGCTTATTTCGCAAAATAGTGCCAGTAGAACAACTCGTGGAGGTGGACGAGGAAGCATTGGGTTGGATTATGACATCAATGAAAACGATCTATTAACCACATCATTCAATTTCAATAAATTTAAAATGGCAACAGCGGGCGATATGACTTCGCTTTACAATGGTGTAGACCAGGTGTTGAGTCATGCGGATAATGATACTCGTTTCCAAGGATTTGACTGGAGTGCAGATTATACCCATAAATTTGCAAAAAAAGGTCAGGAAATAACGTTAGCAGGACAGTACTCTAAAAATAACAACAATACGGATTATGCCACGATCTACCAACAACAAGGTTTTCGGCCAAATGAGCAGGGAAATAATCGGGGGGTAAACAATGAATGGACGTTTCAGGTTGATTATACACATCCGTTTAATCAGATCATCTTAGAGCTTGGCGCCAAAGCTATTCTGCGTGATATCACATCCGATGTACAGATAGATACCATGCGGTCAGACGGGGGGTATTATCCACATGTTCAGCGTTCGTATCTTTTTGGATATACGCAGAACGTAGGGGCGGGCTATTTCACGTTGAGTATTCCCTTTGCAGAACAGTATGAGGTGAAGGCGGGTGCCCGTTATGAATATACTTTACTGGATGGCGAGGCGGTAGGCAATTTTCCCGCCTTCAAAAACAATTACCATAACCTATTGCCCAGTGTCATCTTATCACGTAAATTAGGTAAAATGTCTAATCTGAAATTAAGCTATAACCAACGCATCCAGCGGCCTAGCCTATATTACCTGAATCCTTTTCGGAATGAGGCCGATCCGGTGAATCAACGACAGGGAAATCCCTCGCTTGATCCAGAGGTATCACACAATATAGAACTGGGCTATTCTACCATGATAAAAAATACCGTGCTCAATACTTCCGTATATTTCAGGCGTACCAATGATGTCATTGAATCCATTTATACCAATATCGGCGATGCAGATCGTCCGGTGGTGTTGCAAAGCTTTGAGAATATTGGTACCAATAATTCTTTGGGTTCCAATGTATATTTATCCGTCAATCCCATCAAGATTTTGACACTGCGCGGCAACCTAAATGTATATACCTACGATATCGATGTGCAACAGACAGACAATCAATTAACTGCTCATGCCAATACCTTGTATTGGATGTACCAGGCATTTTTAAGTGGTACCATTAATTTAAAAGGAGGGCTGATTGCCGAGACATTTGTGATATTGAATGCTCCCAGACGTACTTTTCAAGGATATACGCCTTCATTTAATATGTGGAGTTTGGGGATGAAAAAGGAGCTATTCGATAAAAAGGCCACCATTGGATTTAATATGCTGGATCCGTTTAATAAAACCAAACACTTTAAATCGGCTATAGAGACAGCTAGCTATAAACAACGGTCTGATTTTGCGGTACCTTTCCGTTCTTTTGGCTTAACATTTAGCTGGAAATTTGGTAAAATGAACTATAATGCGAAACCTAGGGAAGAACGGGGTATTCAGAACGACGATCAAAAAGCGGGAGAAAGTGGTCAAGGACAACAAATGCCGTAGTTAATGGAGCTGAAAGTGAAAAGCGGAAAGCAGGAAAATGAAAAGCAAAAGTGAATGCGTAGTGAAACTTTACAGCGGTTTAGCTGTAACTTTTTTGCTTTTATGACGTCATCAATAAATACAATCATTACATATGAACAAATTAAAACAATGCGTTAGTGTCATATGGGTATTGCTGTTTTGCATAACAGGTTTTGTCCAGGCGCAAGAGAAAATCAAATTTAAGGAGTTTACTTTACCAAATGGTCTGCATGTGATCATGCATCAAGATCATGCAACCCCCATTGTTGCCGTTTCGGTATTGTATCACGTTGGTTCGAAGAACGAGCAACCTAATCGTACCGGTTTTGCTCATTTTTTTGAGCATTTACTGTTTGAGGGCAGTGAAAATATAGGCAGAGGAGAGTTCATGAAGAAAATACAAAGCATTGGCGGCACGCTCAATGCGTATACGACTAACGATCAGACCTATTATCACGAAGTGGTGCCAGCAAACTACCTCGAAACAGCATTGTATATGGAAAGCGAGCGCATGCTACATGCTAAAATTGATTCGATAGGTGTGGAAACGCAGCGCGAAGTGGTGAAGGAAGAAAAGCGCCAACGCATGGATAATCAGCCCTACGGATCCATCTTAGTAGAAGTACTAAAGCGTGCTTATCATGAACATCCATACCGCTGGGCTCCCATCGGTTCTATGGAACATTTGAACGCGGCTTCGCTAAAGGAGTTTATGGATTTTTATAAAACCTATTATGTGCCGAACAATGCGGTACTGTCTATCGCAGGAGATATTGATTATGAACAGACCGAACAATGGGTGAAAAAATATTTCACCGAAATACCGAAAGGCACGCAAGCTATCCGTCGGCCTATGGTGACCGAGCCTGCGCGTAACCAGGAAATCCGTGATGTTGTTTATGATAATATTCAATTGCCAGCGGTCGTAGAAGCGTACAATTTGCCACGCAAAGACAGTCCGGATAGTTATGCTCTCAATATGTTATCTACTTATTTGGCAGGAGGGAAAAGTTCTTTATTAAACAAAGAAGTTGTAGATAAACAGCAAAAGGCTGTGCAGGTAATGGCCATGCCATTGGATTTGGAAGATGGCGGCTTATTTTTGTTTTTGGGTATTGCCAATATGGGTATCGGTGCAGATTCATTGGAAATATCGATCGATCAGCAAATAGATAAACTGCAGGCTAACGGTATTACCGATAAGGATTTTGCTAAATTAAAAGCACAGGTAGAAAATAGCGTTGTAAATCGTTTTGCTTCTGTTGCGGGAATTGCCGAAAGCCTAGCCGAGGCGAAAGTCTATTATGGCGATGCCAATGAAATCAATAACGAACTCCAGAAGTATAATCGCGTTACCAAAGAAGACATTCAGCGCGTTGCGAAGCAATACCTTCGTAAAGAGGGGCGCGTAGTACTCCATTATTTGCCCAAGAATGAACAAAAAGCAAAATAAAATGGATCTATCTAAAAATCGGATAAAAAGAAACATATGAACAGATTGCTTAGCTATATATCACTTTTTTTTGTAACGATCAGTCTGGGCCACGCCCAAGTAGATCGTAGCCAATATCCAGCACCGGGGCCTGCGCCACAAATCAATATTGGCGATGCAGAAACCTTTACTTTAGCCAATGGCTTAAAGGTTTTCGTTGTAGAAAATCACAAGCTGCCCCGGGTAACGTATTCACTCGTGTTAGACCGTTCGCCTCTTTATGAAGGCGATAAGGCGGGAATCACCACCTTGGTAGGCGATATGCTGATGGGAGGAACCAAGAATCGATCAAAAGATCAGATTGATGAGGAAATTGATATGATTGGCGGTCACATCAATTTTGGTTCTACGTCTGCCCAAGCCTCTAGTTTAACGAAGTATCAGGATAAGTTACTGAGGTTGTTTGCCGATATTTTATTAAATCCTACTTTTCCACAAACGGAGCTGGACAAACTGAAGAAACAGGCCATTTCGGGTATAGCGAGCGAAAAAGATGATCCACAAGCTATCGCTGCTAAAGTGGCCAATGTAGTTCTCTATGGTAAGGATCATCCTTATGGTGAATTTGCATCAGAGCAAACCATCAAGCATATTGAAGTACAAGATATTCAGCACTATTATCAAACCTATTTTAAACCCAATATAGGTTATTTAGCTATCGTGGGCGATATTACCAAGAAAGACGCTGAGAAATTGGCAAAACAATATTTCGGGAGCTGGAAGCAAGGTGAGGTAAAGAAGCTGGAGTGGCCTGTGCCAACAGCACCTCAGAAAACAAAGGTGGTATTGGTTAATCGGCCAAACAGTGTACAGTCGGTTGTCAAAGTTACTTATCCTTTGGTTTTGAAACATAATGATCCGGATGCCATCGCTACCCAGTTGTTGAACAGTATTTTGGGGGGAGGCTCAACGGGTAGACTGTTTTTGAATCTACGCGAAACAAAAGGATATACTTATGGGGCTTATTCTTCTATTTCACCAGATAAAATAGTCGGTAATTTTGAAGCGGACGCTAGTGTGCGCACAGAAGTAACAGATAGCGCTGTTTATCAATTCTTGTATGAACTGAAGCGTTTGGATGAAGGTACTATTGCAGCTAATGAACTGGCTACCGCCAAGGCGGTACTGGGAGGCAGGTTTGGTCGCTCCTTAGAGCAACCGGCAACCATTGCCCGTTTTGCTATCGATAGGGAATTGCAACATCTGCCTGCGGACTACTATAAAAACTATTTAAAGAACTTGGATGCCGTGACGGTTGATCAGTTGAATAAGTTGGCACCGAAATATATCAAGCCAAATCAGGCTTATATTGTTGTGGTAGGCAATACCGATGCTTTTCAAGATCAGTTAAAATCTTATGGTGAGATCAGTTATTATACCAATACAGGCGAGCCGGCAATTAAAAAAGCAGCAGATGCTTCTGTTACTGCCGAAGAGGTGATAGAGCATTACTTAAACGCCATTGGTGGCAAAGAGAAGTTATCTACTGTAAAGGGGATTAAGAGTGTACAGGAGGCCGAAGTACAAGGAATGAAGATGAAAGCTGAATTAATGGTTGACCAGACGAAACCTGCTGCTGTGCAGAGCATGAAGGTGGGAGATCAAGTGATGTCTAAAATTGTCATCCATAAAGATAAAGCTATCATGACGATGCAAGGACAACAGCAAGAAGCCCCAGCAGAGCTATTCAGCACATTAAAACAAACCTTGGAGATTTTCCCCGAATTGCATTATGCAAATAACGGAACCAAATTACTGCTTGATGGAATAGAGCAAGTAAAGGGTGAAGATGCTTATAAGATTATAGCTACTCAGGCAGATGGAACAAAATCAGTAAATTATTACAGTATTTCCAGTGGGCTGAAACTAAAAACTGCAAGTGCAGGTATAGGTGAAATTGAGTATGGTGCTTATAAAGACTATAATGGTATTAAATTAATCACAGAAAGCATGGTGAAGAACCCGAATATACCGGTCCCTTTAGTAATGACTGTGGTTAACCAAGAAATCAATCCAACATTTTCCTCTACCGATTTCGAATAGCCGGTAGTATGGCTTTGATAAGCATAAAAAAAGCGGCTCTTGGCCGCTTTTTTTATGCTTGATGGTTCTCCGTAATGAACTCATAATTTACGTAGTCCGTTCGTTTAAAGCCGAATTTTTCAAACAGCGCTTGCGAATTGGTATTATCTACCTTGGTTGCTAAGTAAACCTTGCTTTTATTTGTCTTTCTGCTGAAGAAAACGGCTTCGCTTAATAAGGATTGGGCTACGCCCTGATGCCTGAATTCATCCGCAATATAGATATCATTGAGTAACCATAATTCTTTAATACCCGCTGGGGTAAAGAATGGGAACAATAAAGTAAATCCCACAATGGCATCATCAATAATAGCAATAAAAATAACGCTGTCCTTTTTGGTCAGTCGCTCATTTAAAAACCCCCTCCCGTCTTCCAGATTGTATTCCAAACCAGCAATTGTGCGATAATCTGCAAACACCCTTGCCAGTGATTCTAGATCTTCTAAAGTAGCCTGTCTTATCTTCATTAGAATCGTATCAGTTTTTAATTAGTTAAATCAGCGAATAAGATAGCGTTTTTATGTTTAAATTCCCAACAAACCTAATACAAAAATGCGTTACCGCTGTCATTTTATTGATAAATAACGAAATAATGGCGACTTTTATATACAATCATGGCTAAAACGGCATAACAGGGCATGACAGTTGCTTGTAGCAGATATTCTATCTTGCACCCATGGTAACCAACAAAAACCTTGATATATTATGCAGGCATTACTAGGTGTAATTTTTCATTTTATTGGAGGCGCGGCCTCGGGTAGTTTTTATGTACCTTATAAGAAGGTAAGGGCGTGGTCATGGGAAAGCTTCTGGATTGTAGGCGGCTTGTTTTCTTGGCTTATTGTGCCACCATTGGCGGCGTGGTTAACTATTCCCGATTTTGGAGACATCATATCCAATACATCGAGTTCAACTTTAGGATACACGTATCTCTTCGGTGTATTGTGGGGTATTGGTGGCTTAACCTATGGTTTAGGGGTACGGTATCTTGGGGTATCGCTTGGTAGTAGCATTATGCTGGGTTTAACCATGGTCATTGGCTCTATGATTCCGTCTATATATTATCAATTCTCGCCCGCCGAAGGCAAAGATACCATCAGTATGTTCTTTAGCACTTCTTGGGGCTTGTATACCATGGCAGGATTGGCTGTCTGCATACTGGGAGTTTATCTGTGCGGTTTGGCTGGTGTACGTAAAGAGCGTGATCTGGGTAGCCATAGCGATGCCAGTGGTAACAAAGAGTTTAATTTAAGCTTAGGCCTATTGGTGGCCATCGTATCGGGCGTACTCAGCGCCTGCTTTAACTTTGGTATCGAGGCGGGTAAGCCCATGGCTACCGTAGCCAATGAGCTTTGGAAGGCGGCTCACCCCGGAGAGGGAGAATTCCTTTTTCAGAACAACGTGAGTTATGTGGTTATTCTGTGGGGCGGACTAACAACCAACTTGATTTGGTGCGTAGTACTCAATATCCGTAATAAAACATACGGTAATTATACAGATAGCCAAACCCCTCTACTTAAAAACTACCTGTTGTGTGCACTAGCTGGAACAACTTGGTATTTGCAATTTTTCTTCTATGGAATGGGCGAAAGTAAATTAGGTAATGGTGCCAGCTCCTGGATTCTGCATATGGCCTTCATCATTTTATTGGCTAATGCGTGGGGGGTAGCATTAAAAGAGTGGAAAGGTGTAAGCAAAAAAACGTATGCGACTATATTGGCGGGTATCATGGTTATTCTTTTGTCGGTTATTATTGTTGGGTTCGCGAAAGAAATAGGTTAAACAACATACTGATCGGGGTGTGCTGTTTAATTTAAATAGTGTTAAAAATAAAAATAAATATGTCTGAAATTCTAAACAAAGAGCGCTTTAAGCATGTGAGTTACTTATGGGATGAGGGAGAAGCCGCTAAATTAGCCGGCGATGAAGTAGCCCTGTTAATTTATCGGTCCAATTTATTGGGCGCGGATTTACGGTTAACCAATTATGGAGGGGGTAACACATCGTGCAAAGCGATGGCGAAAGACCCGCTAACGGGGGAGGATGTAGAAGTGATGTGGGTAAAGGGGTCGGGGGGCGACCTAGGTACTTTGAAACGAAGTGGTTTAGCTGCATTATATGTAGAGCGCTTGCGCAATCTTAAGAAAGTTTATCGAGGAATAGAACACGAGGATGAAATGGTGGCCTTGTTTAACCATAGTATTTATGATCTGGCATCAAAAGCCCCTTCTATTGATACGCCACTGCATGGCTTCTTACCATTCAAGCACATTGATCACTTGCATCCGGATGCAGCCATTGCTATTGCTGCGGCAAAAGATGGGAAACAAATTACCCAAGACCTTTTTAAAGGAACCATTGGTTGGGTAGAATGGCAAAGACCGGGTTTTGATTTAGGACTGAAATTAAAACAATGTTTGGATGAAAATCCGGGTATTCGTGGCATCATGTTGGGTTCGCATGGCTTGTTCACTTGGGGTGATACCGCCTATGAGAGCTATATCAATACGCTTGAAGTTATCGAAACATGTGCAGACTACCTTGAACAGCATTACGGAAAAAAAGGGCCGGTATTTGGTGGGGCCAAAATCAATAGCTTAGCCGCTTCACAAAGGCAAGTACAGGCGGCGGCAATCGCTCCTGTTTTAAGGGGGTTTTGTTCATCAGAGCGGCATATGATCGGGCATTTTACAGATGATGCACGTGTACTCGAATTTATCAATTCGAATGATTTGGATCGTTTGGCGCCACTAGGTACTAGTTGCCCCGATCATTTCTTGCGTACCAAGATAAGTCCATTGGTGTTAGATCTTGCACCAGATGAAGACTTGAGTGACGTAGCCCAATTAAAGGCTCGGCTAGAGCCCGCTTTCGCAGCTTATCGGGCCATGTATGCAGACTATTATGAGACATGCAAACATCCTAACAGTCCGGCTATACGCGATAAAAATCCCGTCATTATCCTTTATCCTGGAGTAGGACTGTTCTCTTTCTCTAAAGATAAGCAAACCGCTCGGGTAGCTGCTGAATTCTATATCAATGCCATTAATGTCATGAAGGGGGCCGAGGCGATTTCTGAATATACTTCATTACCGCGTCAAGAAGCTTTCAACATTGAATATTGGTTGCTCGAAGAAGCAAAGTTACAACGTATGCCAAAACCGAAAGCCCTTTCAGGTAAGATTGCCCTCGTTACCGGTAGTGCAGGAGGCATTGGCAAAGCGATTGCGGTTAAGTTTGCGCAAGAAGGAGCAGTGGTTATTGTGAATGATAATGACGAAGCACGTTTGGCAAAGGCCCGAGAGGAGTTTAACCAACAATTTGGTAAAGATGCTTTTATCACAACTAAATTAGATGTGACGGTTGATGCAGATATTGCAGGAGCATTTGATGCAGGAAGTTTAGCTTTCGGTGGGGTCGATATTGTTGTAAACTGCGCGGGCTTATCTATTTCCAAACCCATACAAGAGCATACCGATAAAGATTGGGACTTGCTATATGATGTGTTGGTAAAAGGGCAGTTTAAAGTAACGCAGGCTGCTGTAGCGGTGTTGAGAAAGCAAGCAATTGGTGGTGATGTTTTGAATATAGTGAGTAAAAACGCATTGGTTTCAGGCCCTAACAATGCAGGTTATGGTTCTGCAAAGGCGGCACAATTGCACTTGAGCCGTTTAAATGCTGCCGAACTCGGCGCTGATAAAATCCGGGTGAATGTCGTCAACCCAGACGCGGTCATATCAGACAGTAAAATTTGGGAAGGCGCATGGGCCGCCGGCAGAGCAAAGGCTTATGGTATTACTATAGAAGAGTTGCCTGCCTACTATGCAAAACGCACCTTGTTAAATGAAATCATACTACCTGAAGATATTGCCAACGCTTGTTTCGCTTTTGTAGGCGGATTGCTGAATAAATCTACGGGGAATGTGCTCAATGTAGATGGTGGCGTGGCGATGGCATTTGTACGATGAATTTGGTGGCCTATTGGTTAGGGCAATCGGTTAATTTTTGTAAATTTCATTTCGATAACGACTATTATGAACATAGATAAGCAACAGATAGCGGCATATAATGAGCAAGCCGCCGCGCGCCATGCGAAGCAGCTGGCCGCATTGGCGGATGAGATAAATCATTTTGAAGGCATTATACAAAAACTCGTTGATTTTCAGATTGCCATTCCCAGTTGGGCATTGGGCTCGGGAGGTACGCGTTTTGGGCGTTTCCCAGGTGGAGGCGAACCCCGAAGCCTGGAAGAGAAAATTGAAGATGTAGGCTTATTGCATGCTTTGAACCAATCCAGTGGCGCCATTTCTTTGCATATTCCTTGGGATGTACCGGAAGATTATCAAGCCATCAAGGTGCTGGCTGCACAACAGGGTTTGGTGTTTGATGCGATGAACTCGAATACGTTTCAGGATCAGCCCAATCAGCCGTTGAGTTATAAATTTGGGTCTATGCAACACGTTGATCGTGCCGTACGGAAACAAGCTGTTGATCACAATATCGAAGTCATTCGCCATGGTGTTGAATTGGGCTCTAAATCGCTTACCGTATGGTTGTCTGATGGTTCTTGTTTCCCCGGTCAATTGAATTTTCGTAAAGCTTTTCAACGTACTCTGGAAAGTTTACAGGAAGTATATGCAGCATTACCGGCCGATTGGAAAATGTTTGTAGAGTATAAGGCTTTCGAACCCAACTTCTACTCTACAACGGTGGGAGACTGGGGGCAATCGTATCTGTATGCCAGTAAATTGGGCCCTCAGGCATATACCTTGGTAGATTTAGGGCATCACTTGCCTAATGCGAACATCGAGCAAATTGTGTCCTTACTGCTGATGGAAGAAAAACTGGGGGGCTTCCATTTTAATGATTCGAAATATGGTGATGATGACCTCACAGCAGGCAGCATTAAACCTTATCAATTGTTTCTTATTTTTAATGAGCTGGTAGAGGGAATGGACGCCCGACAGATGAACCATGCATCCGACTTGGGTTGGATGATCGATGCGTCGCATAATGTAAAAGATCCCTTAGAAGACTTGTTGCAATCGGTAGAAGCAATCATGATTGCCTATGCACAGGCCCTCTTGGTAGATCGATCTGCATTGGTGGCTGCGCAAGAGGCGAATGACGTCGCCAGAGCACAGGAGATTCTACAAGCAGCCTTCCGTACCGATGTGCGTGCCTTGGTTGCTGAAGCACGGTTACGAACAGGTGGGGCATTGCATCCTTTAGAGCTGTACCGCTCACTCCATGTACGCAAAGAATTAATTAAGGAAAGAGGATCTAAGACAGTAGCCACTGGATTGTAGTTTTAAGTTATACGTGATAAGTTCTAAGCTGTTCTAACGCGCAACTTGGAATTTATCACCTAAAACTTAGCACTTAAAACGTATAACGTATTACAATGAGTATTCCGGTTATAGCGGTATTTGATGTAGGAAAAACCAACAAGAAGTTATTTCTATTTGATGAGCATTATAAAATTGTGTTCGAACGGTCTGCACGCTTCACGGAGACAGTAGATGAAGATGGCGATGCTTGCGAAAATTTGGCTAGTTTACGGTTGTCGGTTTTCGACTCGCTGCATGAAGTATTCCGAAAACCAGAATTCGAGATAAAAGCCATTAATTTTTCTACTTATGGTGCCAGTTTTGTGTATATCGATGAAAGTGGCAAGCCCCTGGCTCCATTATATAATTATTTGAAGCCTTATCCAGATCAGTTAAAAGAACAATTTTATGCTACTTACGGCGGAGAAGAAGCGGTTGCACTTGCTACGGCTTCGCCCGTGCTAGGCAGCTTAAATTCGGGCATGCAATTGTACCGCATGAAATACGAAAGACCCGAACTTTTTAAACAGATTTATAAGGCACTGCATTTACCACAATACATGAGTTTTCTCATTTCGGGTAAGGTATATGCCGATATGACAAGCATTGGTTGCCATACTCAATTGTGGGACTTTGCTCAAGACCGTTATCACGATTGGGTGGATAAAGAAGGTGTTTTAGAGAAATTGGCGCCCATTGTTCCAGCAGATAGCGTATTCCCAGCTTCATTTCCAGGGAATAATTATGCTGTAGGAGCAGGTTTTCATGATAGTTCGGCCGCACTGGTGCCCTATTTGGTTAGCTTCAGTAAACCTTTTGTATTGCTTTCAACAGGCACCTGGTGTATCAGTTTAAATCCTTTCAACGATGAACCGTTAACGATCGCTGATTTGCGCGCCGATTGCCTTTGTTATATGCAATATCAAGGTAAACCGGTAAAAGCATCACGTCTCTTCGCGGGATATGAACATGAGCAGCAGACGAAACGTATTGCTACACATTTTAATGTATCATCAGTGAAATTTAAAACGGTTGCCTACGATGCTTCGTTGGTAGAAAGATTGAAGTCCAAATACAAATCCGATGGGGGGCAGCAAAGCCCCCAAGAGCAGATGGTAGCATTTGGCCAACGCGATCTACACCATTTTCAATCAGAAATAGAAGCATATCATCAACTGATGATTGATTTGGTTGCTGCTCAAATAACCTCTACACAGCTCGCTATAGGCCAAACCAATGTGCGCCGCTTATTTGTAGATGGTGGCTTTGGCAAAAATGTCATTTATATGAATTTACTGGCCGAAGCATTTCCTCAGTTAGAGGTTTTTGCAGCGTCTATGGCACAGGCTACAGCAGTAGGTACAGCACTGGCTATTCATGCCTCATGGAACAGCTTGCCTTTTCCAAATGATATTATCGAATTGAAATATTATGCACCAGCACACAAGGCAATTTCTTAGTACATTGGTTAAACCTTAAATGAGCTCAAGTCGAATTAAATGAGTTATTTGTCTAAACTAACCGATGCAAAACAAACACACTTAGCTGGACTAGATCATTTAAGAGCAACTGCCATTATCTTGGTGTTTTTATGTCATTATAGGGCGTATGAACGTCCCCTTTGGGTCGATGTTGTCGGTAAGTTTGGATGGGTGGGTGTCGATCTATTTTTTGTTCTCAGCGGATTTCTTATTGGCGAACAACTATTGCGACAGGTGCATGAGCTGGGGAAAATTGATTTTAGTCGCTTTTATATCAGCCGAACGCTCCGCATTCTGCCCGTCTACTTTTTCATGGTGTTTTTATATTTTGCATTTCCCTTTTTACGTGAGCGGGAGGGCATTGCACCGCTTTGGCAATTTATAACCTTTACCCAAAATTTTGATCTGGACTTTGGCAATGAAGGTGCTTTTTCTCATGCTTGGTCCTTAAGTATCGAAGAGCAATTTTACCTATTGCTTCCACTAACAATCAGTTTGAGCAGTACGAAAGGTCATTTTAAAAAAGGCTTTTACATTTTATTGGGTGTGTTTTTATTCGGCTTACTGGTAAGAGGAGCCAGTTGGTTGTATTTTATGGATTCTTTTTATAGTCATAACATAACTGATGGCCGTTTTGTTATGTATAACAAATGGGTATATTATCCTACCTATAACCGTTTAGACAGTCTCGTTGTAGGTGTTGCTATAGCCGCAATCGTAACCTATTCCAAGGAGTTAACACATCGGATCAGCCGTTACGGTAACCGATTGTTTTTTACAGGAGTAGCCTTGCTGGCTTTGGCCTATGTTTTTTTAAAAGATGATCGTCTGGCTTTTTGGCCCACATTATTGGGATACCCCTTACTGGCACTCGCTTTTGGATGCATGGTATTCGGTGCAATTTTTCCTTCTTGCTTCTTATATCACATCCATTGGAAATTCAGTACAGTAATCGCGGCATTATCCTATAGTATTTATCTCTGCCATAAGGTGGTGAATGAGTTGCTCCAAGCACCACTTGACGTACTAGGATTCTCTGCCCATAGCAATTGGCGGGTACTGCTATGTGCATGTTGTTCTATTATTGGCGCGCTATTCATGAATCGAGTGATTGAATATCCTTTTTTAAAATGGAGAAGCGCTATTCTAAAAAGGCAAAAGTAAAGATGAATTAATGACAAAATTCTGACTGAAAAAAAATATCCTATACCACACAACTTCCGTTTTACGATAGTAATTTTGACGCCATTTCAAATATAAACAGTGAAAACGCTCATATTGTATATAGGATTGATGTTATTACCCCTTTTTATGGGGTTACATCATCATGCAGCTGCCAATCCGAGTTACATGAGCCTCTTCATTCATCATATGGAGAATGGTCAGGAATCTCAGTTGGGCCAGTTAAGCCATAGGCTCGGTGTTATCAAACTACCTGGCGCCAGTAAACAACAGGAAGAAATTGTGAGCATTGAAAGCGAAGATGATAATCCTGTTTTCGTTCGCAAACAAGTATTGCTTGTTAAAACCTGGGTAACGCTTGTATATACCTTCACACTTATCTGCTTTTTTAATCAAATAAAAAAGCGCCTGTCATTTTATCGGTGTTTTCCTTATATTTTCTCTCATAAATACTTGCTGCAAGGGATTTTGCGAATTTGATGAACCATTTGTGCGTTAATATCTAGCGCCAAATCAGGTATCAATGGAATAGTCATTCCAAAAATCATCAATCGCTTAATACAATAGCATGTATAAAATCATCATACTTGTTGGCCTATGCGCCACTGTCTGTTTTGTGGGCTGTAGCTCAAAAAAGCAAAAAAAAGAAGAAGTAAGTAAATATGCCATTACTTCACCATTAACTACGGATACTTCCATTATCAAAGAATATGTTTCTCAACTCCAGTCTGTGCGGAATATAGAAATCCGAGCGCAAGAAAAAGGATATTTACAAGAGATTTATGTAGACGAGGGCCAATTTGTAAAAGCCGGTCAACTGCTATTCCAAATAATGCCCAAGATGTATGAGGCTGAATTCAAAAAGGCTCAAGCAGAAGCCAAGGCTGCAACCATCGAATTGCAGAATACAGAAGCTTTAGCAAATAAAAATATTGTTTCGAAAAACGAATTGGCCATGGCTCAAGCTAAGTTGGAGCAGGCCAATGCCGAAGTGGCCATGGCCAAATTCCATTTATCAGCAACCGAAATACGCGCACCCTTTGATGGTACGATCGACCGGATTCCATTAAAGGTCGGTAGCTTGGTGGATGAGGGTGAGTTGCTAACCAGCCTATCCGATAATAGCCAAATGTTTGCTTATTTTAACGTATCAGAACCAGAATACCTGGATTATGAGACCCATGCAAAAGACCGAGCGAACCCGCAGGTGAGTTTATTATTGGCAAATAACGAATTATTGCCATATAAGGGCGACGTAGAAACCGTAGAGAGCGAATTCGATAGTGAGACGGGAAATATTGCCTTCCGAGCGCGTTTCCCTAATCCCGATAAGCTTTTACGCAATGGCGAAACAGGAAAGATCCAAATGACCGTTCCATTGAAACATGCATTGATTATTCCACAGAAAGCTACCTATGAGATTCAGGATAAGATTTATGTCTTTGTAGTCGATAAAAAGGGTACGATTAAATCTCGGAATATTCATGTCAGCAGTGAAATGCCCGATTTATATGTGGTCGCCAGTGGCCTTTCGCCAAAGGACAACATTCTGCTGGAAGGTGTTCAGAAAGTGAAAGATGATGACCGGATCGATTATGCCTATGTGGCACCACGGCAAGTTGTTGCTCATCTACAGCTCAAAACTGAATAATCGTTTATCCACTTAAAAGCGTAGTCCCATGTTTAACAAATTCATACACAGGCCTGTCCTGTCTATCGTCATATCCCTATTTATTGTTTTTCTGGGTGTATTGGCTATTGTTCAATTACCTGTAACACAGTTTCCTACTATCTCACCACCTAAGGTTAATGTAACAGCTGAATATCCTGGTGCAAACGGTGAGCTTATGATCAAATCGGTCATCATCCCTTTAGAGCGAGCCATCAATGGAGTGCCCGGCATGAAATACATGGCTTCTGATGCTGGTAATGATGGCGAGGCAACCATTCAAGTGGTGTTCAATTTGGGTACTGATCCCAATCAGGCCTCGGTTAACATCCAAAATCGGGTGGCTTCCGTTGTAAACAAGTTACCGCCTATTGTTGTACGCGAAGGTGTGAAGATAACCCGCGAAGAGTCTAACATGCTCATGTATATCAACCTGTACAGTAAAGACCCGCAAATGGATGAAAAATTCCTGTACAATTTTGCCGACATCAATGTGCTGTCTGAGTTGCGACGAGTAGATGGGGTAGGGGTGGCCGACATTCTGGGTACGCGTGAATACGCCATGCGTATTTGGTTAAAACCAGATCGGATGTTGGCTTATAAAATCTCTGCTGATGAAGTAATGGAAGCACTAAATGCACAGAGCTTAGAGGCTTCACCTGGAAAAACAGGTGAAAGCTCGGGCAAACGATCACAAGCTTTTGAATATGTTATCAAATATCCGGGTAGGTATACCACCCAAGTGGAGTATGAGAATATCATCTTGAGATCCAGTCCAAATGGTGAAATTTTGCGGTTAAAGGACCTAGCCGATATTGAGTTTGGGAGCTCCATGTACGACTTATATTCCAATCTAAACGGCAGAGCATCAGCAGCTATTACAGTAAAACAATCGTACGGAAGTAACGCCAGCCAAGTAATCAAAGATATCAAAGCCAAACTGGCTGAAATCAAGGCCGAGTCGTTTCCAAAGGGTGTTGATTATGAAATTAGTTACGACGTTTCTAAATTTTTGGATGCATCGATCGAGAAAGTCATCCATACGTTGGTCGAAGCCTTTATTCTGGTCGGCTTGGTTGTCTTCCTTTTCTTGGGAGATTGGCGCTCGACGCTGATACCTACCATTGCTGTGCCTGTATCACTTATTGGCACATTTATGTTTATGCAACTCTTTGGCATTACGCTCAATTTAATTACACTTTTTGCCTTGGTATTGGCTATTGGTATTGTGGTGGATAATGCCATCGTGGTGATTGAGGCCGTTCACGCTAAAATGGAAGAAAAACACCTTTCGCCTTTACGGGCCACCGAAGCAGCTATGCATGAAATTAGCGGAGCTATCATTGCCATTACCTTTGTAATGGCTGCCGTATTTGTGCCTGTGGCATTTATGTCAGGGCCTGTAGGTGTTTTTTATCGGCAGTTTTCTATTACCATGGCAACAGCCATTGTGCTCTCAGGCATTGTAGCCCTCACCTTGACACCGGCTCTGTGTGCGATCATGTTGAAAAATACACACGGTAAACCCAAACGTAGTAATCAGATTGATCGCATACTCGAGGGCTTTAATCGCTGGTTTGGTAGGCTTTCGAGTAAATATCAACGATTATTGAACGTCATTGTAAATAGAAGGATGGTTACGTTTACCTTATTACTGGCTTTTTGTGCAGGGACATGGCTGTTGAACAATGACCTCCCAACCGGATTTATCCCGAACGAAGATCAAGGGATGTTCTATGCCATTATACAGACACCGCCAGGTTCGTCTCTTGAGCGGACAAATGCAATTTCTGAACGATTGCAGAAAATTGCCGAAAGCATTCCGGACGTACAGTCTGTTTCATCGTTAGCAGGCTATGAAATTTTATCAGAAGGCACGGGGGCTAATTCGGGTACCTGCTTAATCAATCTAAAAGATTGGAGTGAACGTGCACATACCGTACAAGAGGTAATCAACGAGCTTGAAGAAAAATCCAAAGATATCACAGGAGCAACCATCGAATTTTTTCAACCTCCGGCGGTGCCCGGTTATGGTGCAGCAGGCGGTTTTGAGTTGCGTTTGCTAGACAAGGCTGGAACGGGCGATTATCAAAGGATGGAAACCGTAAGCAAAGATTTCGTGCGCGAGTTGAATAAACGCCCTGAACTATCTTCCGTGTTCACCTTTTATAGTGCGAGCTTTCCTCAATACATGCTTCAGGTAGATAACGAGATTGCCCAACAAAAAGGAGTAAGTATTGAGAATGCGATGAACACCCTTTCTACGCTCGTGGGGAGTAATTATGAAACCAGCTTCATTAAGTATGATCGGCAGTATAAAGTCATCGTGCAGGCATCACCCCAATATCGGGCTTTACCTCAAGATATATTGAAGCTGTATGTGAAAAACGACCGGGAGGAGATGGTGCCGTTTTCTGCTTTCATGAAAATCAAAAAAGTATACGGCTTGTCGGAGATTACACGACATAATATGTACAATGCAGCCGAAATTAGCGGAACTTCAGCTCCGGGATATAGCAGCGGTGCGGCTATTCAGGCCATCAATGAAGTAGCGAAAAGCAGCCTACCTCGTGGCTTTGGAATCGATTGGGCGGGTATATCCAAAGATCAAGTGGCCCAAGGGAATCAGGCTATTTATATCTTTCTCATCTGCTTGGCATTTGTGTATATGTTACTTGCAGCACAATACGAGAGTTTTATTTTGCCATTCCCCGTCATTCTATCACTTCCTGCGGGGGTATGTGGTGCTTTTCTGTTACTGAAGCTTTTCGGATTGGAAAACAACATCTATGCACAAGTAGCTTTGGTGATGTTGATCGGTCTGCTGGGAAAAAACGCAGTGCTGATCATCGAATTTGCCGTGCAGAAACACAAAGCAGGAAGTTCCGTGTTGCAAGCAGCGATAACAGGAGCAACAGTCAGGTTCAGGCCCATCCTCATGACATCGTTTGCTTTCATTGCTGGATTGATTCCACTGGTTTTTGCTTCCGGGCCCGGTGCTATCGGAAATAGAACCATTGGTTCGGCCGCAGCCGGCGGAATGCTTTTCGGAACATTGTTTGGCGTCATTCTGGTGCCCGGTTTGTATTACCTTTTTGGCAAATGGGCTGCTAAACGTAAACTGGTTAAAAACGAAGAAGAAAATCCATTAAGTGAAGCAGTTGAAACCATAGAAAATCATGCATAAAATCAATATATTTCCTTGGCTACGGCTCTTGGCTATTTGCTTGGTTGTAGCGAGTTGTAAAGTGCCTTCCGTGGTACAAAAAACAGCAAACAAATCAATGCCAATAACCTACGCAGGTAGCCATGACACCACTCAGATAGCAGTGGTACGATGGCGAAGTTTCTTCACCGACCCCTGTTTGGTTCATTTAATTGATACAGCACTGAAGAATAACCAGGAACTGCAGATCACCTTGCAAGAACTTGAAATAGCGAAGAACGATATTGGTCTTCGGCAAGGGCAGCTTTTACCAAGTGTAGGAGCTAAAATCGGATCTGGACTCGAAAAAGTGGGCAGGTACACCAGTCAAGGTGCTGGTGATGCGTCTACTGAAATCGAACCAGGCAAAGAAATGCCCGATCCGCTGGCTGATTATACCGCAGTGGCCTATGCAAACTGGGAGCTAGATGTCTGGAAAAAATTGCACCATGCTAAAAAGGCTGCGGTTAACCGATACTTAGCAAGCGTTGAAGGTAAAAATTTTGTGCTCACGAATTTAATAGCCGAGGTGGCAGACGCTTATTATGAATTGCGTGCACTGGATAGTCAGCTGGCCCTTGTGAAGCAAAACATTACCCTACAGAAAAACGCATTGGATATGATGCGGGTGCAGAAAGAAGCTACCCGTGTAACCGAGCTGGCCGTGCAAAAATTTGAGGCTGAAGTATTGAATTCACAAAGCATGGAGTACGTTATCCGCCAACGGATGACAGAAACCGAAAATAAGATCAATCTATTGTTGGGCCGCTTCCCGCAGGCTATTTCGCGAGATACCACGAGTCTCCTAGAGACTGTTCCGGCAATTGTCCATGCAGGTATACCGGCGCAATTGCTGGCTAATCGACCAGACATTAAAGAAGCTGAATTAGCTTTAATAGCCGCAAAATTAGATGTGAAAGTTGCCCGGACAGAATTTTACCCTTCATTGAGTATTTCCGCTGCGATCGGCTTTCAGGCTTTTAAACCCTCTTATTTGGTTAAATTTCCTGAATCTATGCTGTATTCCATTGCGGGTGATTTGGCAGGGCCACTCATCAATAAGAAGGCAATCAAGGCCGAGTTTTACAATGCCAATGCACGCCAACTACAGGTTATGTATGATTATGAGCGTACCATACTACATGCTTATTTAGAGGTTTCTACCCAGCTGGCCAAAATAGATAACCTTGATAAACATTATGCCCTTCAATCCAAAGAGGTAGATGCTTTGAATCGGTCGATAGCTATTTCGAACGATTTGTTTAAATCAGCACGGGCTGATTATTTCGAAGTGCTTATGACACAGCGTGATGCGCTTACAACTAAACTGGAACTGGTCGAGACTAAGAAAGAACAGCTTCAGGCAGTTACACATCTTTATCGCGATTTAGGAGGAGGTTGGAAATAATGGTGCTACTTACTTCATTCTTTTTTCATGTTTGATGCGGAGCTTTGATGTAAATAAATGAGTAATCATGAACCAGATAGGATTAAAAAGACCGTTAAATACAAACTAGTTTTAATGACAAAAGGTTCCATTAGTAACTTAAAAAAGGCAAATATGAAAACGATCTTAACAGTAGCACTTTCGGTATGTGTATTTACTGGGGTGATGGCGCAACAAAAAGTATCAACGCGTACAAAGGCAGACGTGGAGCAGGAAGCAAACGCAACGCTTCCGGTGCAAGATGTCCAATCTCGTGTAGAGCAAAAAAAATCAGTTGCGGTACAACAGATTGATAAAGCCAAAGGGATTGTTCAACAAGAAGTACAAGAGACCGCTTTGGAGACCAAGGCGAACCATAAACAATCCAGCAGTGTAGGCATCAATGGTCAATCGGTACGTGCAGTAGCACAATCCGATTTTGATGGAAAATTAAAGGGAGTGACCGTTAGCGATGTAGCATCCATAACAGGTCAATCGCATCAAGCGGTTAATGCGGTGAATAATGTGTTAGCCAATACGGCAGTCCGCTCGGCTATAAAGAGTGGCAAGAACGTGCAGGCAAGCACAAAAGTAAAAACTGGTGTTCAAGTGAAGCCAATAAAAGTAGATGCCCACGTTAAAACAGGTGTCGGCATCAAACTTTAATAGATATTTATTATATTCGGAAGGTGTCTGAAAGTGATTATCCCGGCAGTCGCGGAAGGATTTCGTCTAGACACCTTCTTTTTCAAAGTTATGATATATCGCCTACTTTTGGTTATGATAGGATTGCTCGTAGGGAGCAGCTTTGATTCTAGGGCGTATGCCCATGGAAGCGGAACAACCATAACGTTGGTACAGGATAGCACCGGAAGAACGTCCCCTACCCAAAAGCAAGGCGAAAAAAAGAAGAAGGAAGCGCAAGCGTCTGCCCCTCAAAAAGTGAAACAAACCGTCCAAAAAGTGCCAAAAGCGAAGAATAAAGCCGTACCCAAGGCGATTCCTAAAGTGAAAGGTCCTGCTTCTGTACGTGTTAAAACACCGCAAGTAAAAACTATCAAGGTCAAAGTAAAGACGCAAGTAAAAATTAAGTTATAAATCCAATGAAGCATCTTTTAGCTTTCCTGATAATAATAGGATGGTCTCCTTTGTTGCTCGCCCAGACAGATTCTGTGGAGTTAGATAAAAAAAGTACATTGACCTTATCTTCTTTAGTGAGTTCCAATGCAAACTATTACGGACAAACGGCCGAGGAAAAACTTCCTTTTGCTTATTTGGATCTGAGATGGCAAGCACCGTGGGGATGGTATATTTCAGGGGGTGGCTATCAATTGATCACGGAAGACGACCTCCCGTCTGAAATGCACCTGAGTACGGGCTTTGAGTTTGAATTCAACCCAAGCATGATGTTGGATGTAAGTTATACGCGATCATTTTACGCCAAAGAATCACCATTGCTTCAAGCCTCTAATCCAAATAGTGCAACCGCTGCACTTGGTTTCACCCATCTTTTTAAAACAGAACTCACGGCAGATTTCAATTTCGGGAAAACAGAAGATTTTTTTGTGGCCTTAGAAAACACGAAGCAAGTAAAGCTGGCACAATGGGGGCAAGGTCTGTTTTACGTCAATCCGGGCATTACCGTTGTTGCGGGCACCCAACGCTTTTATACGACTTATATTGAAGAACGCGGTCGCGCATTGGGCCTAGACCATTTGCTTCCCCTGCCGGCTTTAGAAGGCATGGGGAAGGATAGTGTAGAAAGAACAACGGTATCATCCAACTTTAACCTGCTGTCATACAGTCTAAATGTGCCATTCATTTATTATTGGGGGAAGAATGCGGTCATGCTTTCTTATCAACTTTCCTTATTGAGCAAGAAAAGCGCGCAAGAGCGTCGGCAAAATTCATTTTTTTCTTTAGGTTATTTTTATCAATTTTAAAATTAACTATTGGTGTAAAGTCCCAAATAAGCCGCTACGAGCCCGAAAATGCCAAAGGTAGACCAGAAACATTAAACGATTATGTAAAATGAAAATTTTATTGGTGGAAGATGAAGACGCAATTTCGGAAGAAATTGTCCATTTTTTAACATTACATCAATATACCTGTCAGACGGTAAGTACAAAAAGCGCGGCTTTATCTATTTTAATGGATAAATGTTACGATTTTATATTACTGGATTTGGGGCTGCCAGATGGGAATGGCCTCGATATATTAAAGGCAGTAAAAGATAATTATCCCGATACGATGGTCATCATTCTCTCCGCTAAGGGCGATATTCAAGATCGGATTGATGGATTGGATATGGGAGCTGATGATTATCTTCCCAAACCCTTTTCTTTAGCTGAACTACATGCGCGTATCCAAGCTATTGTACGCATCAAGTTCAATACCAACGGAAATACAATGAAGGTAGGCAATTTTGAAATAAACTTGCAGACACGGGGTATTAGTTGCGATGGTAAGCAGATAAGTTTATACAAGAAAGAATTTGATATCTTGAGCTACCTCGTACTTAACAAGAATCGGCCGCTTAGCCGCACTCAATTATATGAATATGTATGGGGCGATTTAAGTTTGTCTGATGGCGATTCGAACTATATCGATGTGCACATCAAAAACATTCGTAAAAAATTGGCTCCTTATGGCAATGTGGAGTGGCTTCAATCCGTGCGTGGGATAGGATATAAAGTACATTTAGACACGTGAAACTCAATCAGAAATTAACCTTATATTTTGCATTATCAAAACTGATAATCATTGCGTTATTTGTTTTATTGCTTCCTACACTTTTCGATTGGTATTCGGTCTATACAATTGATAAGTTCCTGAAAATTCAACGGGAACGTGTATTCAAAAATATAAAAGACAACGGGCTTGAGTTTTATTTAGAGGGTGCTGATAGTTATGGAAGCTATACCATGCTCAAAGAAGACTATATCTCTATTCAACCCATTCAGCCTGATGCATTAATTGAACAAAAGGAAATCGATGATCAGATTCGGGTTATTGGCCAAGATACCGCTGAATATCGAATTTTGCGTAATGTGTTTACCGAAAAAGGAAATTATTACCTTTTAGAAATTGGCCGATCGCAACAAACCATTGATCTCTACAGCTCATTGTTACGGCAAGTGGGGCTCTTTTTGCTTATTGTCCTTTGTGTTATTGCTTCTATCATGGACTTCTATTATTCTAGGAGGCTCCTGAAACCCTTTTGGGCGATTATAAACGAGCGTTTGATTAAGCAACGGTTTCCTTTTAATCTGCATTTTGCACCTATCAAAACAAATACTGCCGATTTTATATTGCTCGATCATGCGCTTCAAACCTTAATGGAGAATATCAATAAAGCTTTCAGTAGAGAACGCGAATTTACGGCAAATGCCTCGCATGAATTATTGACACCGATTAATATTTTACAGAACAAGATCGAAAATATTATAGTAGAGGAGGGTTTAAGCGAAAAGCAACTGGCGAAGCTGGGTGAAATGTCTCATACATTAGAACGCTTGAGAAGAATTGTACGAGCACTATTGTTTCTTGCAAGGATCGAAAGCCGGCAGTATGCCCAGAAAGATACGGTCATGCTCAAAGAGCTTGTATTGGAGATCTGTGACGAATTGAGACCGATGTTGGAAGAAAAAGATATCCAGCTTGCGATTCATATGACCACGCATCATATAAAGAATACCAATAGGGAACTCATCTTCCATTTGTTTTACAATATCATCAACAATGCCATTCGGTATAATGTTGTTGGCGGAAAAATTAACATCTATGATCGTCAGCTCAATGATCTTTATCATGTATGCATTGAAGATACTGGAAAAGGCATACCACCAGAGCACATACCACATTTATTCAGTAGATTTTCGCATGACCATGGATCGGGACGCTATGGACTAGGCTTGTCCATCGTGAAAAGCATTGCTGATCTCTTTGATATCCATATCGATGTTGCTTCTCAGCAAAACAAGGGAACAACTATTACCATGACTTTTAAGAAAAAGCCATCCTTTTAGTTTCATCTTATTTTCATTTTTGTGGCGCAATTTTGGCTTAAATATGAATTAAATATGATTTGCTATGAAAATGAAAAACATCTATTTAACACTGTCCATGGCTTTTATTGGGCTATTGGCTTTTGTAAGTTGTGATAAAAATGATGATGCTTCCAGTGGAAAAACGAAAGTTGAGGTACGGATGACGGATGCACCTGGTAATTTCGATGCGATTAATCTGCACGTACGAGAAATTATACTCATGACAGGGAGTGAGCGATACACACTAACCGCACAAACCGATCTGTTTAATATTTTAGATTACCGTATTGGAACGAACAGTCCTGACATTTTATTGGCAACAGGGGAAATGCCTAGCGGCGAAATCACGGAGATTCGTTTGGTGCTCGATGATGGTAATACCATCATCGTGGATGGAGAGGAGCATGATTTACAGACACCAAGCGGACAATCATCTGGATGGAAAGTGAAGTTAACAGAGAACCCGATGCTGATGCCGGGTGTAACCTATACCGTTCTTTTGGATTTTGATGCAGCTAAATCTATTGTACAAACGGGTAATGGAAAATATTTACTAAAACCGGTTGTTCGTGGCATTACTGCTGCAACGTCGGGATTGATATCAGGAACAGTTCTTCCTGTCGAAAGCTATGCGGAAGTACTGGCTATCCAAGGAACGGATACCATTGGCACGCTAGCAGATCCATTAACTGGAACTTTTACCATTGGCGGTTTGGCTGCAGGCACATATCAGGTAAAAATTATACCTGTAGCAGCATATGCTGAAACCACTATTGACCCTGTTGCTGTCGTTTTAGGCGAGGAGGTAAATTTGGGTAATATAGAACTAGAAGCGATTGAGTAGTGATAGTGAATCCGAACCCGGTAACCTTTCCTTTTGGGTTGCTGGGTTCATTTATAACCTAAAACCTGCCTAAGCCCTTTGCATACAACTCGTTTAAAGCAAAGCCCCGTTTTATACCGGTTACATACTGCAATCGATTGCGTAGATTTTTTTTGCTCCTTGAAAAACGTTATTTAAACGTTTTAGGTGTTGAAAATTTGCTATTAATAATAAGTTTTCAGTTTAACACAGGATGGAGCAGGTTGCTGGCCTTCTATGAACATCGTTGCTTTGTATGATAACATTATAAACAAAGAATTAGAGAACATCTGAATCATAAAGTATCACTGGCTATTTCCAACCTGATAAAGGTTGGAAATAAAGATAACGGAAAGTTTGGTTAATCGTAATCCGTTAGGTTTAGTTTGTTGGTAAGGTGTGTGCGGGAATCCTGCACACACTTCTTAATGAACATCAACCTTCATATTGATGGAATTCTGTGATCGTTAAATAATACCCATCCGGATCGAGCAGTGAAAACTCTCTTTTCGTTGAGTTTGGATTGATATGGATATCCTCCACTACCTCATAGCTCATGTTTTCAATGTTTTGTCGTATTTTTTCCATGTTGCTCGTCCTGAAATAAAGAATTAGCCCATTGCCGCAGGTGATATCCGGATTCGTCATCGTTGGATGTGCATGTTCACCCCATTTGTGTAGGCAAAGCAAAACTTCGCCATCTGCAGCGGTTAAAACGTCAAATTTTTCTCCCCCGTGGCTACTTCTACAGCCCAATACCGCTTGGTACCATGTGGAGCTGGCTTTAACATCTTTTACTGCAATGATAGGATCGATTTTCATAGATTTTGTCTGTTTTTTATATACTTTGCAATAACAAATTTAATAAATCATGCTTTTTAATCGATATCTTTATGGGCAATAGCATAACATGCTGACAAACCTGAATGAATTAAAGTCCCTTAAATATGAAAATCAGTTGCTTATTGTTTGCGGTATTTCTCTTTTCATTTTCCCTTTCCCGAGCGCAAAACGATATTTCTTATCAGCGCATCTACCTGTCGGGGAAAGATGCTGTTTCTGCCGTTATGTGGGATTTTAAAGTTTCAGATGGCCAGAAGGCGGGACATTGGAGCCAGTTACCGGTTCCTTCCAATTGGGAGCTGCATGGTTTCGGTACCTATAATTATGGGCATGATCACCGAAATAAAGAACGGATCTTAGGGAAAGAAATTGGGTTTTATAAACATGAATTTGCTGTGCCCCAGGCTTGGAAGGATAAAAGAATCAAACTGGTTTTTGCTGGCTCCATGACAGATACCGAAGCAAAAATCAACGGGAAAGCTGTCGGAGAAATGCATCAGGGCGGGTTTTACGAGTTTAAGTATGACGTAACCGATTTACTGAAATATGGAAAAAAGAATATATTGGAGGTTCAGGTAGCCAAACACTCTGCCAATAAATCTGTCAACAATGCCGAAAGAGAAAGCGATTTTTGGCTGTTTGGAGGTATTTACAGGCCGGTATACCTAGAAGTATTGCCCAACATTCATTTTTCAAGAATAGCGATCGATGCACAGGCTTCGGGTGCCTTTAACGCATTGTTAACGTTGAATCAACCGGCCAGATGGGCTGCGGTACACGTGCAAATTACCGATATAGCCACTCAGCGAGAAGTAACCGATTTTCAAGCACCATTGACCACTGCCACGGCCATCATCCGTAAGAACATAGCAGGTATTGTGAGCTGGAATCCGGAAAATCCGAAGCTTTATGATGCCAAATTTACCTTATTGATAGCAGGCAAGCCGGTATATAGTAAGACAGAGCGTATCGGTTTCAGAACGGTAGACTTGCGAAAAAATGATGGCTTATATGTGAATGATACCAAAGTGGTTCTTAAAGGAGTAAATAGGCATTCGTTTTATCCTACAACTGGGAGGGCCCTTTCAGACGCCAATCATTTAGAAGATATCCGCTTGATACAAGAGATGCATATGAATGCCGTCCGGATGAGCCATTATCCACCTGACGAACGCTTTTTGGCACTATGTGATTCTTTAGGGCTTTTCGTACTGGATGAGGTAACCGGCTGGCAGGCTGCCTACGATACCATTGTGGGCCCTAAACTAATTAAAGAAACAGTCTTGAGGGATGAGAATCATCCATCCGTTATCCTATGGGATCATGGCAATGAAGGGGGGTGGAATTTTGCCAACGAACGCTGGTTCCATCAATGGGATATTCAGAAACGTCCGGTTATTTATCCGTGGCTAAATAGAAATGGTATAGATGCCTTCCATTATCCTTTTTATAAAGATGGCATCAACCGCTTGTCTAACGGAAGCGAAGTTTTTATGCCTACCGAAATGCTCCACGGACTATACGATGGCGGGCATGGAGCAGGCTTGGATGATTTTTGGTCGGATTATATGAAAAACCCACGGGCAGCAGGCGGTTTCCTGTGGTCGTTTGTAGATGAAGCAGTTATCAGAACAGATCGCGGAGACAGTTTGGACGCCGATGGGACCCATGCGCCTGATGGCATATTAGGGCCTTATCGGGAGAAAGAAGGCAGTTATTACACCATTAAAGAGATATGGTCGCCTATTCAGATAGCACCGATGGTGGTCAATGAAAACTATCAGGGAGAACTGCTATTGGAAAATCGTTATTTATACACCAACCTGAAAGGGTTTTACCTCAACTGGAAGTTGAAGGGGCTGGATGCCGCTTGGAAAATCGCGACTCGTTTCTCAGACAGTTTGCAACTAACAGACATATTACCCGGAGAACGCAAACAGGTAAAATTGGATCTGCCAGCCGATTTTGGTCAGGCAGACTGGCTGGAGGTACAAGTAAGTAATCGTGCAGGGGAAGCCATCCATTCTTGGACCTGGCCAATTCACTTACCAAATGAATTTGTTGGCAAAGCAATCGCGCAAACTGCGCAGAGCCAACAGGAGATTGTCAGAAAAAGTGTGGGAAACGATTGGGTATATGCCATCGGAGATATGGAGGTCTATTTTGATAAGGATTCGTTTATGCTCCATCAAGTAGTTAAAAGGAATCATACCTATGCCTTATCGGGGCCGCTCCTACCGTCCGGAAATGTCTTGAAGGAGGTGAAGCAAGAAGTTAGTAATGACGGCCACCAGATTATCCATTTACGTTACAGTGCATATCCTGAAGAGGTAACATGGTGCTTACAAAAGAACGGACAAATTAAATTAGAAGTTCAAGCACCTTGGGACAAAATAAACGACGTAGATTACCTGGGTATCCACTTTTCATTTCCTGAAAGTGACGTGAAATCCATTAAATGGATTGGGAATGGCCCGTATCGCGTTTGGCAAAACCGACTGAAAGGGCCAAAATTTGGCGTATGGGAAAAAGCATATAACAATAGCATTACGGGGTACAGCCCTATAGGTAAATTGGTATATCCAGAGTTTAAGGGCTATCATGCCAATCTGTATGCATACCAGTTGGCTACCTCGCAGGGTAATTTTAAGGTTTATACAGAAACACCGGGACTCTTTTTCAGGCTTTTTACTCCTGAGCAGGCACCTGCTGTTACTGAGCATCTGAAGGTGCCTTTTCCACCCGGCGATTTATCTTTCTTATACAAGATCCCCGCTATTGGAACCAAGTTCCATGCAGCCGTGGATATGGGGCCGCAATCAGCCAAAGCAAGGGTTATCGGGCATCATGGTGACCAAAATGCCCCTATCGTGTTATGGTTTGATTTTGATTGATTTGAGCCGTTGTATGATGATTACCTGCGATCATGATGCGAGCTACTTCGTATTCGGAAAAGTCGCCAGTAAAGCCTTTGCTTCCGCGGCAGAGAGTTTTGAAAGACTGCCATGTCTGGCATCTTCAGGCATGGAGACGTTCTTTTCTATTTTCCAGTGCAGCAGATCGGATGACGATGATATACCATATTGATCTACCATGGGGTAATCATATAATAATAGCCAACCTTTGTTTAGCGGATCTTTCATCACGCTTGGTCCTTCGGTAATGGTGGGTGCAATTTGCCCGTTGTTTAATGGCCCTTCGAAAATTTCATAAGGTCCTTCCAGGTTTTTAGACAGGGCAACACGGATACCTCTTCGTTCGCCGGTTTTTGCACCAAATTCTTCTTCCTTATGAAAAAGATAATAGGTTCCGTGGTGTTTGGTTATGGTGCCATCGATTACAGAATAAGGCGGAGCGAACAGCACTTTTGCTGGACTGAAGTTTTTCCAATCTTTCGTTTTGCAATACCAAAGCCTGCTTTCTTTCCATCCAGCGTCTTTAAAAGAAGACGACCAGAAAAGGGTGTATTCTTTTGTTGTTTTATCATAATAGAATTCTGGTGCCCAAATATTCCGCACCAAGTGGCCCGACTCATCTTTCACATCCTTCATCAGGGGTATGTACTTTTCGAACTTCCAGGTCATTAAATCTTTAGACGTAGCATACGTAACACTCGGCCCAAATTGCTTTCGGTTTTCAGTACCACCTCCGCCGCCTGTTGCAATTAACCGCCATAAACCGTCCGCACCGCGATGAATATATTGATCACGCATAAACTGATCCCAGATGGGTTTATTGTCGTTGAGGGCAATCCAATGGCGGCCATCCGTAGACAGGGCCATATGGAGCTTGGCCTCTAGCATTGGGTTGGGTAGGGGCACTTCTATGGTTTCTCCTTGGGCATTGATCTCAATACGTGTTGGATAACGCTGGCGAAAATAGGTCAGCATCCATACGCTGTCATCCTTAATAATCAGTTGATCGGCTTGAAGTTGCGCATTTGCTAGCTGAGCCGCCGAGATGAGCAAAACGAATAGCAATAAAATCCTTTTCATGTGTTGATCTGTATGGAAGTACAATGTTATAAAATATTCTGAATAATGACGAACATGCATGCTGATATGCTCAATTTGAGCTTCGGAAGAACGACAACTAGCCATTCTGGGCAACATCGAATTAGAAGAGCCAATTGAACTACTGGAGAAGCTGGTCATCCATATAGACCAACAGAATATCAGTAATACAGAGAAAAACAAATACTTGGCACAGTTACGGATATTGGTGCAATTGCGTAACTTTACAAAACCATTGGAGGAGATTATGTTAAAAGTAGCATCATTTTTCAAGGAAGAGAATGACCCTTTTTATCGTAGAGGTGAACTTAAAGGAGAGGAAAGGAAGAGTTAAGAAGTGGTAAGAAACCTTCTGCTAGAATTAAGATTTTCTGACGAGAAAGCAGCAGAGATCGCTCAGGTAACTTTAGATTTCGTTCAAAAAGTACGTGCAGAATTGGCTGAGAAAAAGAAATAGGTTTTACAGTTTCTTTTTCTATCTCTAGCTAATACATTCAATTTCATCAAGCGTATCAAAATATTTTCCGATTTTTAGTTGTGATATACCCATTGTAAATAAATTGGCTTAAAGTTTAGTTACATGCGATGCGGTATGGGGATATGACTTAATTTCCAAAATCCGGAAAAAAGATAAAGCACGGAAACTCAGAATTTCTGCAAAATTGGTCTCCATATTTGAAGGATGATAAGATAAAATCACCTGTTATGAGACTAACCTTTCTGTTACCATTTTTCCTTTTAATAGCCATTTCTTTACGCGCGCAGGTCAAGAAAGTCATACTGTCCGGTATCGTCCGTGATTCTGTAAACCAATCAGGTCTAGCCTTTGCAAATGTTATGCTGGAAACGTTGGATGAACATAAATTTGTGATGGGCACAATCACCGATGAAGACGGCAGTTTCAAGCTCACCGACGTCGAAAGTGGTGAATATTTACTGGAAACCAGCCTGATTGGCTACGACCCGAAAAGACAGCCTACTGTTGTGGGGCAGCTGAGCGAATTTCTCGATTTAGGGACGGTTCTATTAGCACCGAATACCCATCAACTGAGTGAGGTAACGGTTACAGGGAAACAGGAAACTATTTCTTCCAAAATGGATCGTAAAGTATTTCAGATTTCTGATAACCTTACCCAAAGCGGGGGATCGTTGCTGGAGGCGATGAAAAACCTTCCCGGCATAACCCTGGGAGAAGATGGTCGCGTTCAGCTCAGGGGAAGTGATAAAGTGATGGTATTGGTGGATGGTAAACAGACTGCTTTAACAGGCTTTGACAATCAATCCGGTCTGGATAATATTCCCGCTTCTGCCATCGAGCGAATTGAAATTATAAACAATCCCTCCTCGAAGTTTGACGCAAATGGTAACGCCGGAATCGTGAATATAATCTACAAAAAAGAAAAACAGGAAGGCTTTAACGGAAAAGTAGGACTGTCTATAGGAGTAGGCGCACTATGGGTAAAAAAGGAAAATCTTCCCAGCATTAGGCCTCAGTATACATTTACCCCCAAGATAAATCCGAGCGTTTCTATAAACTACCGTAAAAAAAATGTCAATCTTTTCCTACAGGGAGACAACCTATATACCCATACATTGAATAAAAATGAATTTGTAAATCGGATATACGACAATGGCGATGTAGTAAGGCAGCAGACGAAACGTAACAGAAATACCAATCTGGCAACAGGAAAGGGAGGAGTTGATTGGTATATCGATGATAACAATACGTTTACGGCATCGGCGCTCTTCAGCAGCGAAAATATCATAGACCGGGGAGATGAACCATTCTTTAACGGAGATCTCTCGGAAAGGCTGCGTCTCTGGCAATTTCTGGAGGATGAGCTTAAAACAACCATAACGGCCTTTTCCGGATGGCAGCATAAGTTTAAGCAGCCGGGGAGAATGTTGGATATCGGACTCAATTATACCTTTCACCGTGAGGATGAGAAGTATTTTTTCACCAATATTTTACCCGATTTTACAGGTTATGATGCGTTTAAACTGATTTCGGACGAACATGTGGCAGATTTTACCCTTGACTATATCCATCCTCTGAAAAAAGGGCGTATTGAGGGAGGGGTGAAGATGAGAAGAAGGAGTATCCCCACCAATATGCAGTTTATACCCGGACAGCATTCTCCACTGGACACATCGGCAGGTGGTTGGGCAAAATATAAGGAAACCATACCTGCAATTTATGGAAATTACGTTTATGAAGATAGACATTTTGAAATTGAAGCAGGTCTGCGGGTGGAGTATGTCCGGGTACAGTATGAGGTGAATCCCGACCACCCGACTTACTCCAGCGATGGCTACGACTATATGCAACCCTTCCCAAATTTAAGGGTGGCCTATAAGTTCAATGAACACGATAGATTATCTTTTTTTTATAACAGAAGGGTTGACCGCCCAGCTGAAGTGGATATCCGTATTTTTCCAAAATACGATGATGCCGAGATTATCAAAGTGGGCAATCCAGGCCTCCGCCCACAGTTTACCAATTCTTACGAGATAGGATATAAAACCGGATGGAATACAGGTTCTGTTTATTCTGCCGCATACCATAAAAATATGGATGCCACCATTACCCGGATTGCCAGCACGGTTCCGGGAAGTAACCTGATCTATAACCTATTCCAGAATGCAGGAAGAAGTTATAATACAGGTCTTGAAATGGTGTTTTCTCAGGATGCGGGGAAATGGGCAACATTTAACCTGAACCTGAACGGATACCAGAATATTATAAATGCATTTACGGTGGTGAATAAGTATCCGGTCGAAAATGTATTTACGGCCGATCGACAGGAGGTGTTTTCAGGCAGCGTGAAATTAAATGCAATGTTCCATTTGCCTAAGCAGATCGATCTTCAGATGACCTCCATTTATCTTGCCCCGGACATCGTTCCGCAGGGAAAAGTGTATTCCCGGTTCTCCATTGACCTAGGTGCAAAGAAAACCGTGAAACAGGGTAAAGGGGAGATCTTCCTGAACGCAACAGATATTGCCAATACTTTACAGTTAAAAAAACGTGTTGAAGGACTGGGTTTTAATTATCTGAGTACAGATTATTATGAAACGCAAGTAGTCCGCGTGGGATACAGCTATAAGTTTTAACAGGCAGTAAAGGATACATAGTAGACTTTAAACGGGAGTGAACTGAAATCGGATGGTTGGGTTTTTTAAATGTGCCGTAATGAAATAAGATCAGAAAAAATGCAGATTATTGGGCTACCTTTGATAGGGATATATTCTTTTGGAAATGAAGATTCTTATTATTGAAGATCAAAAAGAGCTGGCAAAGGATATGCTGGAGTACCTGTCTGGGGAACAATACCGCTGTGAGTTGGCCGGAACGTATGATGAGGGCATGAATAAGATTCATCAATACCATTATGATTGTATTTTGTTGGACCTGATGCTTCCGGGAGGTGATGGACTTAAGCTGTTACAGTCATTAAAGGAAAGCGGCAAGGCAGATGGTGTTATTATTATTTCCGCAAAGGGATCCCTAGAAGATAAGTTAAAGGGACTGAAAATAGGCGCAGACGATTACTTGCCTAAACCGTTCCATCTGTCAGAGCTTGCTGCGCGGATATACGCCGTCATCCGCAGAAGGCAGTTGGGCAGCCTCAACATTTTGAAACAGGGGGAGATCACGGTGGACGTTCTTGCTAGATCAGTTACCGTGCTTGATAATGAGTTGATTTTAACCAAAAAAGAATTTGACCTGTTGGTCTATTTTATCAGTAATAAGAACAAAGTGGTTCCGAAAACGGCAATAGCCGAACATTTATCAGGTGATTTTGCTGATATGCTGGATAATTATGATTTTATTTATGGGCATATCAAAAATTTAAAGCGCAAACTAGGGGAGTTCGGTGCAGACAACTATCTGAAAACCGTTTACGGTTCAGGTTATAAATGGGAAGGATGAGCAAACTACTACATAAGCCATTGAAATTGTTTTCGCTCTATGCGCTTCTGGTGCTGGTTTCAAGCATACCGGTTTATTATCTCATAATAGATCGGATATGGATTGATGAATTGGATGAACATAATACGATCATCGCGGAACATGCGCGGGAGAAGCTTAGCACCTTAAAGCTAACTGATCGGGAACTGCCTGCTTTTTTAAACCTTTGGAGTACCGTGCAGTCAGGAACTGCACTAAGTCCTTATACGGGAACTGAACGCTTTCAGGACAGTGCTTATACCCTGATACGGAAAAGTGAATACGGAAAAAAGGAAGAGAAGGATCGGTTCAGAGGTTTGAAAACACTGGTTTCTGTTAACAGGAGGTCGTATATCCTTACAGTAGAAACCAATATCGAAGAAAGTAAAGAAACGATTGTGGCAATTGCATTGATCACCTTTGTGTTCTTCGTTATATTGATCGTAGGGTTTCTGCTTCTAAATAAGAAAGTAGCTGTTAAGATATGGTCGCCTTTTCAGGATACCTTATCCAAATTGCAATCATTTGATCTTGGAGGACAGGAGCCTGTTGACCTTGTGGAAAGTGATATCGAAGAATTTAAAAAAATGAATGATGTACTGCGGAGGCTGATCGACCGGAATCTGGCAACTTTTACGACTCAAAAGAAGTTTACTGAAAATGCCAGCCATGAACTGCAAACACCACTTGCGATCATGCAGTCAAAATTAGACCTGCTGCAACAAGAAAGCAATCTTTCGTCTAGGCAGCACCAACTTATCCGCGATCTGCATATTGCCATTTCCCGAACTGCTCGTATCAATAAAAACCTACTCATGCTGGCAAAGATCGATAATCGGCAATTCCAGGATACAGAAGATGTCCATGTAAGTGAATTGGTTACAGAACTCATGGAACTGCTGTCAGAACATATTGCAGGTAAAGGAATAAAGGTAGACGGAAGTATTTCTGAAAATGTACACAGAAATGGTAGCAAAGTGTTGATGGAGGTGCTGTTTCAGAACCTGTTGTTCAATGCCTATCGCCATAATAAACCAAATGGGGAGATTCTGATACGGTTGAACGAGCAGGGTTTGGTTATTGCCAATACCGGAACAGAAAGCCTTGATACGGATGGATTATTTAAGCGGTTTTCTTCGGTGAGCGGAACGGGAACAGGTCTCGGACTGGCCATTATCAGGGAAATCTGTACCACCTTACATTGGTATGTTCATTATAACTTTGAAAACAGCAAACATTATTTCCATATCACCTTTACCAATACAGAATTTCCACAGAATTGACATAGACTTTTGTTGTTGCAAACAGTCATTCAGAATATGTTTTGTAGCATCAGAAACTATGTGTCGCTTGTTTTAATCTTTGCTATATTAACCCCTCTGGGCTTGGTTGCTCAGACCAAGTGGCATGCATTCGGAACGGATAGTGTATATCTCCATAAAGGAATAAAATCTGACTATGTTGAGCAAGCAATAAAATTCAATAGAAAACAGCTTTATTATCCGGTGGGTCTAATGCTTGGTGGATTTTTGGCGAACGGAAACGGTCCCGAATCCTTTAAGATGGAAATTGTTGAAGAAAGGAATGAACATTTCCCTAATTTCCACACAGCAATAGATAATTACCTGCAATTTGCCCCAATTGCAGCGGTATACGCCATGGATGCCTATGGTTATAAAGCCCAACACGATTTTATCAACCGTTCTGCTATACTTCTCAAAGGCGAACTACTGATGTCGGCTATTGTTTTTACGTCCAAAAATGCCTTCCATAACCTGCGGCCCGATGGTAGTGCCTATAATTCATTTCCTTCGGGGCATACCGCCCAGGCTTTTGCGGCGGCAACCTTCCTAACAGAAGAGTATGGTTCAACCTATAAATGGATGCCCTATGTTGCTTATGGCGCGGCTTCCTTTGTGGGTGGATTACGGATGGCCAACAATAGGCACTATATTAGTGATGTTCTATTAGGTGCAGGTATTGGGATACTGACCATGAAAGTTTCTTATTGGACCCACCATTTCAAATGGGGTAAAAAGAGATCGACACCTCATTACCTGAAACGCTGATGCTGTTTGTTTTACCCTGTTAGTTTTTCGGAATCGATTGCGTGGATTCTTGCCGTTCCTCGTTGTATTACTTTAAACCTGTCAGAAGCAGATCTATGTGGGGTAAAGTTGTTGTTTTAATATTACATGCAGGACAGTGCGGGTTGCTTCTCTTGAAAATATCAATTGTTTTGTGTTTGAAATTTAAAAAATGATGACATACAAAAATCCGATTATTTTCGCTTTAGTGCTATTTTTCTATTTCCCTGTTTTCAAAAATGAAGGGAACTTACATGCACAAGATTTTCCCGACGGGACACCGATTCCCGCTTGGTTCTCAGATACGAGCAAAGTTGCACTCGCTTCATTGGGAAAAAAATACGTCCTTACTGATCACGGTGTAAAAGCTGATAGTACCATCGTGCAAACTAAAAGTATTCAGGCAATTATCGACAAAGCGTCTGAAAGTGGTGGCGGTGTAGTGGTGATTCCAAAAGGCGTTTTCCTAAGTGGATCGTTGTTTTTCAAAACCAAAACACATTTGTATCTGGAAGAAGGCGCAACACTCAAATGCAGCGATGACATTTCCAATTTTAAGGTGATTACTACGCGTATTGAGGGACAAACCGTGAAGTACTTTGCTGCGCTGGTTAATGCCGACGGTCTGGATGGTTTTACGATTTCAGGTAAGGGAACAATCAATGGTAACGGCTTGCGCTACTGGAAGGCTTTTTGGTTACGCCGGGAATGGAACCCAAAATGTACCAATATGGACGAACAACGCCCACGTCTGTTATTCGTGTCGAATAGTAAAAATATACAGATATCGGGTGTACGGCTGATTAATTCGCCCTTCTGGACCTCGCATTACTACAAATGCGAAAACCTGAAAATTTTAGGCGTGCATATTCTCGCAGGCTCAAATAATGGAAGCAAGGTTCGTGCACCGAGCTCGGATGGAATCGACTTAGATGTATGTCAAAATGTTTTAATCAAAAACTGCTACATATCGGTAAATGACGATGGCATTTGCCTAAAAGGAGGAAAGGGGCCAACGGCAGACAAAGACCCCAATAATGGGGCTAATCGGAACATCATCATTGAAGATAATACCATTGAAAACTGTCCGTCTCTCACACTGGGCAGCGAATCGGTTTTTACCTACAATGTGATCATGAGGCGTGGCACTGTAAAGCATGCATCGTATGTACTTCGGCTTAAAATGCGTCCGGATACGCCGCAAAAGCATGAATATGTATTGGTAGAAGATATTACTGGCACAGCCCGTAGCTTTCTTTCCATCGATCCCTGGACGCAGTTTTTCGACTTGAAAGGGCAACCGGAACCCAAATCTGCTGTAAGCCACATCACCATGCGCAATTGCCAGGTTAGCTGCGATCGTTTTCTTCATATCAAACCCTCTAAACAATATACACTTTCGGATTTCACGTGGGAAAACCTGAATATAACTACTCCAGACAAAGGCAATATCCAATTTAATTTCATCAAAAATCTACAGTTAAAAAACATCACTGTAAATGGAAAGAAATTGGCCAACTAAGCTCAGGGCTTGTCAAAATTTGGTTGCAATTGGCCCTAATGAAACAATAGATTAGTTTTTTGTTTTATTTTTATCGCCATGAAGATGATAAAAACAATAACATGGGTCGTATTAACGGTCGTTTCAGGCATAACCAGCGCTACCGCGCAGTCATTAAATACGCTTAGTAAAAAGGAAAAAGCAGAAGGCTTTACCTTATTATGGGATGGTAAAACTAGCACAGGTTGGCGAGGTATTTTTAAAGATAGCTTTCCTAATAAGGGTTGGACCATGCAAAATGGAATATTGACGATACAGGGATCAAATGGTCAAGAAGAGGGCTTCGGGGGCGATATTGTGACCACCAAGGAGTATGCTGCTTTTATTCTCAAGTTTGAGTTTAAATTGACCGAAGGGGCCAACAGTGGCGTTAAATATTTTGTGACCGAAAATGAGAAAACATCTAAGTCGGCTATCGGATTGGAATATCAAATCCTGGATGACGCTCGTCATCCAGACGCCAAGAAAGGACGTAACGGTAACCGTAAGTTGGGATCACTATATGACCTGATACCGTCCAATAAACCTGCGTCGGTTATCAAGCCAATTGGAGAGTGGAATGCGGGCGAAATTAGGGTGTACCCCAACAACCATGTGGAACATTGGCTCAATGGTGTAAAATTGGTTGAATACGAGCGGGGTTCTAAAGAATTTAAAGATTTGGTGGCGATCAGCAAATATAAAGTGTGGAATGATTTTGGTCTCGCACCGCAAGGTCATATCCTGCTACAGGATCATGGCAATACGGTCTCATACCGTAATATGAAGATCAAGGTACTGCAATAAAGTTCAAACAAAGAAATAGCCGTCGTCATTCTGACCGAAACGAAGGGGAGTGGAAGAATCCCCTTCTTCCGTTACTTTTGATTCAAATTTCATGGTTTTTTGATCTGATTTAACTGGTTCTTTGCTCATGTTTAAAGCTAGCTTTGGATAAGAATAGCTAACCAAGCATGTAAAACTTAGTTCTCGTATAATTATGAATAGCTTAGAACTGGCCAAACAAATCAGGATCGTTGCCGACGTACAAAAACCGAAGTATTTGCAACTTGCCGATGCAGTGGTAAGTGAGATCCGTAAAAACAGAATTAAAATCGGAGATGCGCTTCCTTCTATCAACAATTTAAGTGCACAGATTCAAATTTCAAGAGACACCGTAGAAAAGGCATATAAACATCTTCGGAAAACAGATGTAGCGATGTCAGTATCTGGAAAAGGGTATTTTGTAACCAACCAAAACTTAGGGCAGATACGTATTGCACTTTTCTTGAACAAATTAAGTACACATAAAAAAACATTCTATGATGCCTTTACTGCGGCTTTAGGGGATACCGCCGAATTGGATTTTTTCATCTATAACAGTGATGTTGCCAAGCTCCATAATATGCTGTTAAGCGCACAAAGAGATTATGATTATTACGTTGTTTTCCCCCATTTTAAACAGGATCGTGAACGAGCTACAGAAGTACTTTCATCGGTGCCTCCTGAAAAACTGCTGCTTTTAGGGGCCCGGGTGGATGGGATAAAAGGAAACTATGCGAATATCTATGAAGACCACGAGAAAGATATTATTTCTGCATTGGTGCAGCTGAGACCCCAACTTGCCAAGTACCATACGATCAAATTACTTTTTCCTGACGACAGCGATTATCCGGTGGGTATTGTGAAAGGATTTCGCCATTTCTGTAAAGCATATCATTTTAAACAGGCACTGGTAGGTAGCTTGGCACATGAGACCATCAACAAAGGTGTTTGCTACATTAGTTTGATAGATAATGATTTGTCTGTTTTGCTCGACAAGATCATGGATCACGATTTTTCTTTAGGTAGGGATGTAGGCGTGATCTCTTATAACGAAACAGCGCTAAAAAGGTACCTGATGAATGGAATAACAACGATATCGACTGATTTGCGATTGATGGGTGCGCATGCTGCCCAAAGTATACTCGAACCTGCCATGCGCCAAATTAGGCTGCCATTTCGTGTAACGGAACGAAAGTCGGTATAAGCCTTGTTGTTGGCTGTGCATTAAGATAAAGGGGAGCTTCCATGGTTTTTGGAATAGGCCGAGGGAGAAATGCCATAGGCTGCTTTAAAGCATTTTCTAAAATAATCCGGATCGGTGAAGCCAACCATATATGCAACTTCATTTACCTGGAATTTTTTGTCGCTAAGCAATTGCTGTGCGCGCTTCAGTCGTATTTCCTTAATGAGGTCGGCCATGCTCGAACCGGTTAAAGCTTTCATCTTCCGGTAAAGTTGCGCTCTGCTAAGCCCTATAGAGGTGCAGATTTGATCTATTTTTAAGTCAGACTCTGCAATATGGTTTTCAACATAACTTAGTACTTTTTGTAATAACAGCTCATCAGGTGATTCCAATTGAATGGCAGACGGTTCCATAGATATCTTTTGCTTGAATTTTTCCTGCATTTGAAAAAATCGAAGCAGTAAGTTGTGTATTTTCAGCGCCAACACCTGTAAATGGAATGGCTTAACGATATAGTCGTCAGCTCCGGTAGCCAGCCCTTCAATTTCATATTCAATGAGGGTGCGTGCGGTGAGTAAAATAATGGGAATATGGCGCAACAGTGTATCTGCTTTTACCAAACGGGTGAAAGATATGCCATCAACAAAGGGCATCATCACATCGCTGATAATCAAATCAGGAACGTGTTCACGTGCTAGCTGTAAACCTATTTCGCCATTTTCGGCTTCGTAAATATGATAATCTTTGCACAGAAAGTTGGCTAAATAGCCACGCATTTCAGCATTGTCTTCTACCAATAATAAGGTGCATTTTCGCGGCAATGGGGGGTCTTCTACCCGGGTTGGATGATTGCTTGCATGAGATACGTTGTCTATTGCCTGGTCTGATAAATCCGCTGATTTCAGTGCTGGTTCGGTATCGCCTCGCTGTGGGGCCTGTAGGGGTAGGCGAACACGAAAGATGGTTAATTTTAAGGAGCCTTGCGCCCTGCTCTGTACCGATATGGAACCCCTATGCATTTCGATCAATGACTTGCTATAAGTAAGTCCGAGTCCTGTGCCTCCTGCAGCTGTGGTACTGCCTTGTAAAAAAGGTTGAAAAATGCGGTTGAGATCTTCCTGCCGAATACCGCTACCATTATCGAGCACATCCAGCTGTACAAATCCATCCGGATGCTGGCTTATACGTACTTTGATGAACCCACCACTATATGTGAACTTGAATGCGTTTGAAAGTAGGTTATAGAGTACTTTTTCTATTTTATCTGTATCTAAAGATAGGTAAATTGCTGTTGTAGAAGAAGCCAATTTTAATCGTATTCTTTTTTGACGAGCTTCTTGAGCAAAAGAATCTACTACTTTTTTTGCTAAAGCGATGATATCTACCTGTTCCATATGCATCTTTTCATGTCCCGTTTCAAACCGTCGGATATCGAGCAATTGATTCACGGTTTTTAACAAACGGTTTCCATTTTTTTCCATGGTAAGCAACTGTTCTTGGGCAGGGCTGTCAGAACCAAGCCGTGCTCGAAGCTGCTGGATAGGTGATAAGATAAGCGTTAAAGGTGTTTTTATTTCATGAGAAATATTGGTGAAGAACTGAATCTTATTTTCGTGCAGCTCGTTTTCTTTTTTATGAAGTAGTGCCTCATAGGCCAATTTGGATTGCAGGCGTGCAAAGCGGGTGATATAGTAGTAGAAAATATAGAGTAAAAATAGAAATAACAACACATAACCTACATATGCGCCTTTGCTGGCCCAGAAGGGAGGAGCAACGAAAATTTGGATCGAAGTGGGCACAGTAGACCATACACCATCGCTATTGGCTGCTTTAACTTTAAATGTATATTCGCCAGATGCTAAATTGGAGTAGGTGGCAACGCGTTTACTTGCATCGGTATAAATCCAATCTTGGTCGAAACCCACTAACATATACGCATATTTATTTCGGGAAGGATTGACGTAATGAAGAGCTGCAAACTCCAAGCTGATGCTTTTGTCTTCGTATATGAGATGAAGCGATGGACTGAGGTAAAGTGGATGATGGAGAATGGCACGGCCATTGAAGGGTTGATTTACCTCAATGGGGGTGTTCAAGACCCGTAATTCAGTTAAAACAACTTTAGGCGGAATGCGGTTCATGCGAATGCTATCGGGCGAGAAATAATTGAGCCCGCGGTTACCTCCAAAATAGAGGTATTGTGTGCGCGGACTTTTGTAAACGGCTCCTTCAGAAAGTTCACTGCTTTGCAAACCATCTTGCCTACCGAAAGTACGGATATTGAAATGACGTTTATCGATTCTCGAAATCCCCTGTTTATGGCTGATCCAAATATAACCCTGATTATCTTCGATAATCCCGCCAATGGTGCCTTTGGGCCAGCCAGCGGAGTCTTGGGATAAATGCACCACTGCTTTGGCTTGTTTCGTATAACGGTCCAGCCCGTTACCCGTACCGATCCAAAAGGTGTGTTGCTTGTCTTCAAAAATGCTATAGACCCGATTATCACTTAACAAGAGTGAATCTTGATGGGTGGTTCCCAAATGCTTCCGTATTTGTAAATGTTGGCCGTCTACTTCTTTCAAAACAGCAATTCCACCACCTTCGGTACCCACCCACAGTTGTTGTCTGCTATCGATTAATAGACACCAAATGTGTTTGTGCGGAAGGGTTTTAGCTGGATCTATCGGTAAAAATCGGCGCTGTTTACGGTCAAATTTAACCAAGCCTTCCCAGCTGCCAATCCAGATATTGTTTTGTTTATCTTCTGCAAAAGCATAGGTGGCAATATTCTCCAGTATGGGGATATCCATTCGTTCAATCCGTTGGCGAATGGGATTGTAACGATCAACACCTTTTTGGGTGCCTATCCAAATGTAACCTTGTGAATCACAAAAAATTTTTTTTATATAGTCGCTCCGAAGGGAAAATGTATCTTCCGGATGATGCTGGAAATGTCGATATTGGCCATTTTTCTGTAGTACACTGATGCCCTTGCTGCGGGTAGCAATCCATAAATTCCCCTCTTTGTCTTCGCAGATAGAACGAATGTTGTCTTCGATGATGCTATTCGGATTGTTTGGTTGATGGTAAAGATAATGAAAAGGGTTGGCATTGAGATCGGCTTTGTTGATACCATGATTGTACGTGCCCAGCCAGAGTATCTGCTGATCGTCTAAATAGATGTCGCTTACGTAGGTGTCATTAATAGACCAGGGGTTCAATGGATCGTAGGCATAGGCTTTACTTTGACCAGTAGGTAGGTAAGTCTCAATCACCTCATTCGTATAGTCATTCAAATGCCAACGATGTTGTTGGAAGGTGTAATTGACCGTGAGTTTATGCGGGCGTCTGGGAATTTTGGTGGCTATTTCTTCGGGTACAGCTTCCTCTGGAATCCGGTCAAAATTATCAGATGCATAATTGTAGCGTGCTAAAATGCCCTCATCAAAAGTTAAGACCCAAAGATTGCCCCGTTTGTCTGTTAAGATATTATGTATGCGGTTATTGCTCAGGCTTGTGCTATCATTCGGATTGGATCGGTATATTCGGATGTGGTAACCATCGTAACGGCAAAGTCCAGACCAGGTACCAAACCACATAAACCCATACTTGTCTTTGGTGATGCCATGGATGGTACTATGTGGAAGACCATTTTCTGAGGTAATGTGCTCAAATTTTAAAGAAAGGAATTGTCCATAACCAAGATGGGTAGAAAAGAGCAACAACCATAAAATAATATGTCGTATACGCTGTTTTTGCATGAATCAATCCCTCGTGGTTTAAGATGTAAACATAGATAAATCGCTTTTTTTTCACAAATTTAAGGCAGTATATCTATCAATTACACCTTGTCGCTCTGGCTCTACATGCTCATCATCCCGACCGAAATGGGGGCATTAGCCTGAGCACCTCCCTACTTATTCGTCGTCTCCATGTCATCGTCAAAATTGCACGGCACTATCATTGATTACATATGGATGGTTTTTTAGTAATTGATACATTTCTGCAGCGGCTAGCAGGGCGGGGCCATAGCCGTGTGCAGCAAATTTATTGACTGGCCGATAATAATAAAAAGCAGGGTCAAAACCCATACCCGTGCCTACACAGGTGCCTTCTACTTGTCCAACGCTGTTAATCTTTGTGTTTACCGCATTCCATGCCAGAAGTGCCATTGGACCATAGGCTTTTGTATCGAGCCATCCGGCATTGATGCCACGTGCAATACAATAGGCATAGATAGCCGTTGCGGAAGTTTCTAAATACGAATCGTTCCGGTCGAGCAATTGATGCCAAAAGCCTGTGCCATCCTGAAGGGGGGCAAGGCCAGCTACGTGTTTCTTGAACTGCTCCAATAGAGTCTGCCTTGCCGGGTGTTCTGCTGGTAAGACATTCAATATTTCTACTTTGGTAAGCAAGGCCCAGCCGTTGGCTCTTGCCCAGTGGAAAGCAGGATGTGGATCCATACCCTCTACCCAGCCATGACGGTATAAGCCTTTCTCTGGTATGAACATTTTATCGGTAAAAAGCCAAAACTGCTTGATGGCTTCGTCAAAATAAACCGATTTGCCCGAAAGCTGGCCCATCTGTACCAAGGCCGGTAGGCTCATGTATAAATCATCTAGCCAGAGGGTGTTGGGCAGCGGCCGGTTACGCGCCAGTGTACCGTCTTTTAACCGGTACTCCTTGTTCAGGATATAATCCACGTAGTTAGCGATGATGGGTTGTATATCGCGTTGCAAGATGCCTGATTGCTGTGCCTTGATCATGGCTGCGCACATCGCTCCGGCATCATCCAGCGCGCGCGGGTGGAGAACCGAATGAACGGGCGAACGATAAGCGCGATGCGCTGCTTCTAAAGCTCGGAAGGCAGGCAGCACATCCGCAATAAATGCTAAGCGCTTACGTGTATAGTCGGCAAATTTCGTTTCCCCGGTAACTTCCGCTGCACGCAACATGGCGCCATACGTAACACCCCATTCATAACTGATTAGACGGAAATCTCCTTTTTTAAAAATGGTGTTCGTGTCGATCTTTTCCAAGTCGGACAAGACTTCGTGGCTGTTTTTCTGTTCCAATACGGCAGGTGTGGCATGTTCCAAATAGGTATGGAGCTTATTCATTGTTGCCTGAATACTATCTAAGGTCGTTTTACCGTACATAACGGGATAGTCGGGCTGAAGTAAATGCAAGGGGGTATTGACATCGTTTACCTCTGGAAGCTTGGAGCTTGTTTGGGATCGACAGCCACATAGGGCAAGTAATGCGAGTGGTAGGATCGATACTTTCTTCATTTTGCTTATCAAGTTCTATGGGTGAATTGTTTTATACACAATTGCTCGTGTAAATTTATAATCGAGTTACACAAAAATAAAAGTCTGCCATAAAGAACTGTCATGTGCTTTCTGCTTTAAGCTTTCCGCTTTAAGCTTTGTGCTTTCAAGCTTTCCGCTTTAAAAGTCGATAAAGTGCCTGTTTATATCGATATGGGGGGATTCAGAAAGGGATGAAATAGCTAATTTTGTAGCGTTTTCTGGTTATTGAGCACCTATTGATGATAGAACAGCATAAGAAACAAGGCATGTGTCAAGCATTTCCACCGGTTATTTTTGGTACCAGTGGATTGGGAAATCTCTATGAGGCTTTAAGCGATGAAACCAAGTTGGCGGTTGTGAAAGCCTGCGTAGATCAGGCCAATGGGAAGTTGGTTTTTGATACTGCGGGCAAATATGGAGCAGGCTTGGCTTTAGCTTCTTTGGGGAAATGTTTGGCTAAATTGGGTGTTGATCCCGCAGATGTATGGATTAGCAATAAATTGGGTTGGTATCAAATTCCATTAACCACCAGCGAACCTACCTTTGAGCCGGGGGTATGGAAACAGTTGGAACAGGATGCTGTGCAAAAAATCAATTATGAGGGAATTGTAGATTGCTTTCATCAAGGTAATCAGTTATTGGGCAATTACAGTGCTCAGTGGGTATCGGTGCACGATCCAGACGAGTATTTAGCCAAAGCCATCAACAAGAAAGATGAGGCACAGCGTTATCAAGATATCTTGGAGGCATATCGGGCGCTCGCCGAGTTGAAAATGGCAGGTAAAGTGAGCGGTGTTGGCGTAGGGGCCAAACAATGGAACGTAATAGAACGTATCGCCAAAGATGTGGTGCTCGATTGGGTCATGATTGCCAATAGCCTTACACTGCACAATCATCCACCGGAACTGATCCGTTTTATAGCATCCTTACAGCGAAAAGGGATCATGGTAATCAATTCGGCTGTTTTTAATGGCGGTTTTTTAGTAGGAAGCGATTATTATAATTACCAATTGGTCGATAAAAATTTGGAGGAAGGCCAACAACTATATGTTTGGCGGCGTAAATTCTGGAAATTATGTAGGCAATTTCACATACAACCTGCAGAAGCTTGCTTCAATTTTGGTTTCCATGTACCCGGTATATGCAGTGTGGCTTTAAATACCACAAAGCCGGAAAAAGTGGCTCTGAATGTGCAAATGGCAACTAGAGTAATTCCCCATGCGTTTTGGCAAGCCATGATTGCTGAAGGCTTGATAACAGAAAATGATGCGGTGGCAGACTTTTTAGATGGCCAGTCTACTTATTAAAGGCTGCCAGGCGTTTTTTATGCGTACTCGGGTTTTCGCCAGTCATTTTTTTGAAAAGACGATTGAAATAGGATACATTTTCAAAACCTAACTTATAAGCAAGTTCTTGAATGCTGGGGTTTTCAAGAAGCATAAGCAATTGGGCCTTCTCTATTTTTTTCTGATTGATATATTTTCCGGGTGTGCTGTTGAGTTGTTTTTTGAATAAGCGAATGAAATGATCTTTAGTCAGAAAGGATAGCTCTGCCAGAGTATCTATACTAATCGAGGTGTGTATATGCGCATGGATATAATCCAATACTTTGAGCAAGCGTTCATCTACATGTGGTTTTTTTTTCGTGGCGTGGGCCAAAAATCGGGAAAGTAATTGTTTGATAATGCCTTGGCTTTCCACTTCAAATGCGATGGGCGTTTTGATTTGCAAGGCTAAATTTTTGATTAATCCGCTTGCATGATCGTACGATTTGGGATCATAATAAGAAAGCTCCCGCCCCGGATTGATTTCAATTAAACGTTGTACGAGCTGCAAAATCAAATCATCGCTTTCGATTGCTATTGGAAATTGAAGCGCATCGAAAATACTGGTTTTTTTTTCTGGGTTTTCATAGATGTGCATATAATAGAGCGAGAATTCACCATCGCATTGGTAACTATGACGCGTATAAGCCGACGTCAGGTAGAGGTGGTTCTCTTGCAGTACAATGGTGCCATCGTCGCGTATGATGGTAGCCGTTCCTTTGGTTACAAGATGAATGCGTGTAAATGGGCTGTTGATGTCTTTCCAATTCCAATCACCATGGTGCACCGCATGCCCGATGTTTAACAGGATAAAATCCAGTTGATAGGGTTCTCTGTTCATAGCACATATCTGTTGCTTTGTGGCAAATAAGGGCATGGCTAAGGTAAGAAACTTTCTGAATGGACGAAACGCTATTTTTTGTAAAAATCGATAAAGTGCATTTTTTTGCCGATAAAAGGTAATGGCCAGAAAGCAGGGATGCTTAATTTTGAGTTTATTGATAAACCGTCTGCAAAACACGTGTTACCTATCAAAGGTTCCATCTGGCAGATGAAAAACAATAAATAAACAGATGAAAGCGATACAAATCATAGCGCAAGGCAAAACCCAGCTAATCGATATGCCAAAACCGAAATTAAAACCGAGGGATGTATTGTTGAAAATCGGATACGTAGGTTTTTGCGGTTCAGATTTGAATACTTTCCGAGGGTTAAATCCTTTGGTTAAACTCCCCGTTATCCCCGGGCATGAAATCGGCGCTGTAATCGAGGCGGTAGGTAATCAAGTTCCTGCCGACTTAAAGCCGGGCATGCATGCTACGGTAAATCCTTATACCAGTTGTGGTCAGTGTACTGCTTGTCGGAATAGTCGTCCCAATGCCTGTGAGTTTAACCAAACCCTAGGTGTACAGCGCAATGGTGCCATGGCTGAATTTTTAGTTGTACCTTGGGAGAAAGTAATTACCGATGATAGCCTATCTGTGCGCGATTTTGCTTTGGTAGAACCGATGAGCGTGGGCTTTCATGCAGTGAGCCGTGCAGCAGTGACCGATAACGATACGGTACTGGTGTTGGGCTGCGGTATGATTGGCATGGGAGCCATCGTTCGTGCAGCGCTACGAGGTGCGAAGGTGATTGCAGTCGACGTGAGCCCCCAGAAATTAGCTTTGGCAAAACGCTTAGGGGCAAGTTATACCATTGATTCGTCAAGAGAAGATTTGCATGAACGCGTAGCGGAAATAACCCATGGCTTCGGAGCAGATGTGGTTATTGAAGCAGTTGGAAGACCAGAAACTTATACGGCTTCTATTTCGGAGGTTGCTTTTACGGGGCGCGTGGTGTATATCGGTTATGCTAAAGAGCAGATCCCTTTTGAAACTTCGTATTTTGTAAAGAAGGAATTGGATATTCGTGGTTCTCGTAATGCGCTACCAACCGATTTTAAAGCCGTAATGGAATACCTCAAACGGGGTACCTGTCCGGTGGACGAACTCATTACGGCCATCCGAACACCTGAAGAAGCACAAACAGCTTTAGAAAAGTGGGTTGCCCAGCCGGGAGAGGTTTTTAGAATTTTAGTTCGTTTTTAGTCATGATAAGTATCGGTGCTGGAAAAAATATACACTCCACTTGAAGAAGACAATAGAAGAATGATAGCAGGCGTGCCGGCCTCCTAGGATTTTAAACTTTCAACGGTTTTTTCTATTCTTCTCATTTTTGTTTCTTCCGTTTTTGCGTCTATAATGGAGAGAACAATCGCTTTCTTTTTGCTTGGTGCTAATTTCTCAAAATTTGTTTTTGCAGTTTGGTTTTTATCTAATGCCTTTTGTAAGTCCTCCGGAACATCAACAGTTCTGGGTTGCGTATCTAATTCAACATCAACCTCAATGGTATCACCACCATGCACATTTGCTTTTTTACGATTTTCTGCACTCAGACTTATCAAATACTTTTCTCCCATTTTACCCACTGCACTTCGATAGGTGTGTGCATTAATGGTTACGGTCACTAGCGGTTTTTTACCGCCTCCTAGCTTATTGAGGATGACCTCGGTTACTTCAATACCCGTATTGTTACCTGTTTGAAGAATGGTTGTTTTAAATTTCATAGCAAATTATTTAAAAAATTTGATGTTAAATTTATCAAATTTTTTAAATACGCTTTCCCGTTAATCCCAAATAGCAGACAATTCAATGGAGCTCCCTTTCAAAAACATGTTTACCCGAACCCACGTTTTTTATGCTTAAATAAGAACCATCCGGTACAGCTACTATTGCCTCACCATTCATCAGAACAGTGTTGTTGTTTGCTTCACCTCGTGGAATATAGACATCGGCCTGCACATTATCAGGTAGGGTGAGGGTTAAACGGTAAGCTTGCTCGCGCTTCCATGCCACCTCAATGTCGCCTTTATCGGTCGGTACTGTTCCGGCTGCATGGTTGAGTTGTTCGCCAAAATCGAGGGGTTTCACTTGGATATGTGCATGTTGTGGCTGGATTGGCCTAACGCCTAAAAAATAGTGTTGTATCCCTGCTAAGCCAATAGCACCCCATGGGTGGCAGAGGCTTTCGTTCCGTTCGGGAGCATCCCACGATTCCCAAGTAGCCGTACCGCCCAAAGAAATGGTCTTCGCCCAACCATCCCATTCAGGGTTGGTATATAAGCTTAATAAATGGCACCCTTCTTCTGCTTCACCCAAGGCTTGGGGAAGAAAACCCAAGGTAACCATGCCCACATGCATTTTGCGTTGTTTGACGGCTTTGATAACCGCTATTCTATTCCTGTCTGGAACGATGCCCAAGGCTAAGGGAAACATATTGGCGTGTTGTGAAATGTGCTTGCTCGGTGTGCCATCAGCTAGTAACCCGTCAATATACACGCCCGCTGCATTGATGAGGTATTTATTCATGGCTTGCTTGATACCTGTTGCTTTCGCACGATAGTCATTCGCATCCTGCTGTTTACCTGTGCGTGCTGCTATCTGCGCGAGGATGGTGAAATCGGCATAGGCATAAGCATTGATTACGGTACGCGCCTCGGTAGCCATGTCGTATCCATAACGCATGGGTGCAGGCCAATCGATGATACCATATTGATAAGGGCCGCTTCCACCAGCAAGTTGATGTACCAAGCCCGTAGCTGGCTGGATGTAGGTAGCTACATAATCGGCCACTTTTTTCAATTGCTTATAATGGGTGTTTAAAAATTCGATATTTCCGGTTTGCATGTAATATTCCCATACCCAAAGCAAATACTGTTGGGTATAATCGGGGATGTCGCGTTTACCATCGGCATTGGGGTAAACGGAGTTAAGCCGTCCGTCTGGCCAATAATGATCTTGCGAATCCAGAAATTCGAGCAATACCCGATGGTTCAGCGCTCGCTCGCCCATCGTGAGCATGGCGGCTACCCCTTGACTCCAACCGTCGCCTAAAAAGGCTCCCTTTTCTCGGGTAGGCGTATCCACGAAGCTTTCTTGGGCACCCAGTGTTAAGGAATGGATCATGAGTGCCCATACACGATTGAGCATGTCGTTAGATGAAGTGAAATGTGCCCGGGCAGGTTCCAGTTCGTAATAACGACGGATAAAGCGGACGTTCTGGGTACTAAGTGCCGAGGGAACACCATTTACCTGTAAGTAACGGTAGCCTAGGTACACTTCGGGTTTAAAAGTAGCCTGCCTGCCATTCAATACAAAATGATAGGCGAGGTCGGTATGTTGGTTCATCGTGTCAGACACTGTTCCGTCTGCATTCAATACGAAACCGCCACGCATGTGTACGGTATCGCCTGCATGGCCACCTTCAAAAGTAATTTCGGGCATGCCTGCATAAATTTTTCCCAGATCGATGAGGTAGCTGTCTTTACCCAGTTTTTTGATAGACACCGGTTTAATGGGCTCTTCTTTCAAGCGGGTAAGATCAACTTGTAGCTCGCCGGTAAAGGGCGCACTTGGATGTGGGCCAATCACATCGGCTGCTGGCCATTGTGTGTCGTCAAATGCAGGTTGGTTCCAGTTGGAAATGATTTTCCGACTGTCTATCACATCGATGTATCCCACCCCTTCTCCATTCCGTCGTTTGGTTTGCGCGTCGAATGCATCAACTGCATGTTGTTTCCAACTGCCATCTGTGCCAAAAACGGTTTGTGTACCATCGGCATATTCCACGATGAGCTTAAGCAAAAAGCCGCTGGTTCCTTTGGCGCGCCCTTGGCCGCCACCGTACCAATGTGCCAGGGCAGCGAGCGTGTTTTCGCGACCGATTAGATTGGTCACATCGTATGCATTGTAGTAAGCATATTGCGGGTAGTGATAGGCTAAACCTTTGCCCACCAATTGGCCGTTGATATAAAAAGTGTAGTTATGAAAGGCCGATAGGTATACGGTGGCGCGTTTTATAGGTTTATGTGTTAGACGAAGCGTTTTTCGAAAATAGGTGTAATCATTCGGGTCTGATGTATTGCGCCTAATCCAAAGCGCTCCGTCCCAGTCTTTAAAACTGAATAAACCCGTGTCGAAGTGGCTGATGGCCGACCACGGACTGACATGACCATCTTTATCCCAAGTACGTACTTTCCAATAATACCTCGTTGCGGGCGAAAGCGGTGAGCCATTAAAAGGAATGTAATTTTGTAGACGGGACTCGGTTTTTTTGCTATCCCACACATCGGCTTTCCCGGGTTCGAGCTGTTGTGTGGTAGTAGCTACCAACAATTGATAAGCCGTTTGAGTTTCATCATCATCGGGATCATTTACGTACCATCCAAAAAAGGGTTTGTTGTCTGTGCCTACAGGGTTTATCCGGTCACAGCTCCTTAAATGGGACGGTGCCAACGGATTAGCTGCTTGCAGCCCAAAGCTTTGCAGTAAGGTTAAGAACAGGATAAAAGAAGAAAATCGCATCATACCGGGTGAAAAAGGATCAAGCTTGTTAAACAATTGATTCGTGTGATGCCAAAGATACATCAATCAGATGGCTTCTGTATCCTGCACAATCCTGATATAGAAGTACTAGATGCAGCTGTCTAAAAAGTATTTTCGCAAACGTAAAAACGCGTCATTGCGAGGAGGTACGACGCTGCAATCTGCGTTTTTGATATCACCAGATTATTTATTTGTGTCTTATTTCTATGGCATTCGTGAACGCACTTCGTTCGGTTGCTTCGTTGCTTCGATGACATGTTGTTTGGACTTGTGGGCTGTCATTCTGAACGGAGTGAAGAATCTAAAAACACCAAACCAACATTAAGGTTTAATAAACACAGGCGACCCGGTCAATGTCAGGGTGCCAGACACCTTGGTCTGCTTCTTTTCCCAGTCGAGCTGCGTAGCTGTTTTTAAGTTGAATGAAGCGGGAAAACTGTATTTGGCTGTTGCGGTTTCTGATGTGCCGTTGGTTTTAGCCCATAATACATATACATAGCTTTTATCACCGGCAGCGTAAAAAGCGCCGCCCTCAACATTGGAGGGTAAATGTAAAGCGGCTGTTTTGGCCGGGTCATACTGCCGGGCCTTTAATAAACTGCTAACCGTACGCCATGCGATACCTCCAGGTGTTATCCGTGCTTGATACGGACCGGATGTGATGTTCTGGTAGAAACCCATCGCCTGATAAGGGTCTGTCGCCTGAGCAAGCGATGCACTTTCAGCAGGGCCATAAATATATAATGCGCTGATGCCTGCCTTTTGCGCAACGATTGCCGCTTTGATTAAAAAATTTCGTTGCACGTCATCGCCACCGATGTAGTTGTCAACCGCTTTGCGGGGGATATTAACTTCTGTAACAATAAATGCTTTCTTGGGGTTAGACGTCCCATCATAAGCATATTTATTCAGTACGGCCTGAAATTCATTCTTATGTGTAACCACCGCTGCGGCCGCTGCATCTGAATTTCGGTTACTTCCCAAATCATACATCGGATATACGTGATAGCTTAAACAATCAAACCACGCACCTCCTTTTTTTGGATAATCGGCGCTTACGTTTCCACCATTGGGATTATCGGTATTGCGCAATATGGCGTCCAGAAAGCCGGGATAACCCAAACCACCTACACAAACCAAGCTCGTTTTATCTAAATACTTCACAATCTCAAAAGTGATTCGAAGCATACGCACATAAGATTGAACAGGAGCGGCAAAGTTGGAAAGGTCGCAAGGGTTCGGGTCTGACCGGGCCCAAGTTTGGGTAGCTGCCCAGTTGCTGGTAAAGTCTGGTTCATTCCAAACCTCCCAATATTTCACATAAGGGCCATAAGTATTCACTACGTGGTAAACATAGTTGGCATAGTAGTTTTTGGGATTTACTTTTCCCGCTGATGACCATATGGGCTCATATAGATTGGCAAATGTTTGCGATTGGACACCATTACAATATTTGGTTTGATCTCTGTGTGCATCTGATGGCCCGTTAAGAAAGACGGTATGATCTTTACCACCCAACTGCTGGTAGGTTTTAAAAGCATCCAGACGAATATTATAACCCCATTGCTCCACAAAAGAATCGTACATGGCAGGACGTAAGCTATTGACTCCAGCCCCCGCGATATCCTTCGCTGCATTGCCCATTAACAGTTCAGACAGCTGTTGATCGGACCAGCCGGCGTAATACCCCATATTGGAGCCATATAAGAATGCTCCGCCTAAGTCTGAGGGCGTCGGTGTAGATTGATCTGGTTTTACTAGAGTATCTGTACTTGAGTCATCATCTGCCGAAGCAATTGATGGCTTTTCCTTTGAACACGAACCTAAAAGCAAGAGTAGGGTTAATAAGAAGAGCGGATAGATGCTACGAAATGTACCAGATCGTTTTAGGCTATAACTAATCATGTTGTTGTTTAGTAACAATTTGGGTATCAAAATTTGTTCCAAATTCTTAATTTTCCCAAAATAGCTCTTCATGTCTAAATCATTGCCTCTTTTGCTCAAAGATGTTTTAATGAATTTTGTAAATTGCCACCAATATACCTGTCCAGTTAAATGCAACATGTTTGAACAGTTTAGAAATAAATTTCAACTTTACCTGAATGATGCTACATGGCATAATTATATCAACTGTTTTCATCGGATAGAGGTGCCGGCTAAAACCATTCTTTTAAACGAAGGGGAGACTTCAAAAAAGATGTTCTTAATAGAAAAAGGATGTATTCGTGTTTGGTTTAACAACAATGGGAAAGATGTGACTTCACAATTTTTCTTTGAACACGAAATGGTGGGTTCTATTGAAAGTTTTTTAAAAAATATTCCTGGCCGAACAACCATTGAAACGATCGAACCTAGTGTTTTATGGTGGATACATAAAAACGATGCAAGCAGGATATTGGACGAAATCAAAGAAATTCCCTCATTGAGAGATCGGTTCATCAATCAAATATTTGAACGAACATTTGATTACATGAAATATTTTTTCTCCGTTATCAAAGACACACCGCAACAACGCTATCTTGATCTACTTAAAGAAAGGCCTGAAATTGTCAAGCGGGTACCGCAGCATTATATTGCCTCTTATCTGGGTATTTCTTCCGTTCATCTCAGCCGGATAAAGAGCAAATTGTCAAAAAAGAAGAAGATTCGATAACAAATGTTATCGTCTGGCGCTAGAAAGGAACCTATTTTTGTTGTAAAATAAATTCAAGATGGAAGCAGCAGTTGTATTTCAAAAAGGCGAAATGCCTAGATATGTAACCGATTTTGCGGAACCAAAAGAGCAAAACGAAAAGGAGTTATTAATTGCAGTAAAGGCCTCAGCCCTGAAGCATCTGGATAAAATGCGCGCAACGGGGAAACATTATTCTACTGAAAACGAAGCATGGTCGGCAAAAGTAGTCGGCGGTGATGGGGTAGGAGTACTTGCCGATGGAAGGCGGGTTTATGCCATTGGTATCAGTGGCATGTTGGCCGAGAAAGCAACGGTTGAAAAAGACATATTAGTGGCATTGCCTAAAAACCTAGATGATGCAACGGCTGCCGCATTACCGAATGCGGTGATGGGCTCGGCACTGGCATTGCGTTTCAGAGCGGGCTTACAACTTGGTGAAACGGCTCTGATAAACGGCGCAACAGGTGTTACTGGCAAAATAGCGGTGCAGATTGCTAAATATTATGGTGCCAAAAAGGTAATTGCTACAGGCAGGAATGAGCAAACATTGCAAGAGCTACTGTCGTTGGGTGCTAATGGTATTATCTCGCTCAAGCAGCGTGATGAAGACCTGGTGGCGCAGATTAAAAGTATACATCAAGAGACACCTATTGATGTTGTCATAGATTACCTATGGGGACACAGTGCCGAACTCATTTTAAATGCGTTGAAAGGACATGGCGGCACCTCGCATCGCACTCGTTTTGTATCGGTTGGTGGCATGGCAGGTGATACCATTAAGCTCTCTTCTTCTATTTTGCGTAGTACGGACATGCAAATTTCGGGTTCAGGCTTAGGAAGCTGGTCACGTACAGAGATAAAACAGTTGATTACTGAAATACTTCCTGAAATGTTTCAACGCGCAGCGGAAGGTAAATTAAAAATAGAAACCGTATCTGTTCATTTGAAAGACATTGAAAAAGCTTGGCATATGCAGGTAGATGGTGGAAAGCGATTGGTTGTTTTAATTTGATATTGTCTTTGTGTAAGTCATCCCGTCGTATTATTTTTGCCAAGTGAAGCGGTTCCTTCTCTATATCATGCTGGTACTTTTGGTAAGCGAGTCTACCGCCCTCTACCAATTGGGTAAATTACCAAAGCTTTATCAGCATTTCATAGAACATCAAACCCTTAATTCGTCAGTAAGCTTTACCGAATACTTATCCATGCATTATTGGGGCGATGATATGACGAACGACGACGATAAAGAGGATATGCAGTTGCCCTTCAAGGAATACGATATTCTTACACCTGCCTTTCTGTTTGTTTCCATGGGAAAGGGCTATGCCATAAAAAATCAAGGCTGGCCCATTAAAGCAGATTTTGGAGTAGATAGAACCATGGTTCATTATAACCCAGCCTTGGCCAATTTATTCCGCCCGCCAAAAAGCTAATACATTTTTAATGGTCAGGATGTAACATCCAATTGTATTCGCTGTGCGACTTCATTGTCGTAACAGCCCATTTTTTATGTATTTACTTTTTGTGTATGCTTCATAAGATTATACAGTTTTCTGTTCAAAATAAATTGGTAATTGGCATATTGATGTTGTTATGGGTGGTTTATGGCGCCTTTCAACTTACTCAATTGCCCATAGATGCCGTTCCGGATATCACCAACAACCAAGTTCAGGTGATTACTACTGCGCCCGCTCTCGGTGCCGAAGACGTAGAGCGTTTAATTACTTTTCCTATTGAATTAGCTATTAGTAACATTCCTGGTATCAAAGAAAGCCGGAGCATGTCGCGTTTTGGCCTTTCATTGGTCAGTATCGTATTTGAAGATGATACTGATATATATTGGGCTAGGCAGCAGGTTACAGAAAGGCTTGCTCAAGTTGAAATCAATGAAAATGCCGACCTTCCTTCGCTCGCCCCCGTAACGACCGGCTTAGGAGAAATTTATCAATACGTGCTCAAGCCTAAGAAAGGTTTTGAAGACCGATATACTTTGGCAGATTTACGTACCACACAAGATTGGATTGTAAAACGGCAATTGCTGGGTACACCGGGAGTGGCTGATGTATCGACCTTCGGCGGGAACCTAAAGCAATATGAGGTGGCTGTAAACCCGGCCAAACTTAAGGCCCTAGATTTAACAATTAGTGATATTTTCACAGCCTTGAGCCGTAATAACCAAAATACCGGTGGTGCTTATATCGAAAAAGGACCTTCCGTACTTTACATCAGAAGTGTTGGACTAGCTACCTCAATAGACGACGTAAAGAAAATCGTAGTACAAAATAAGGCTGGCACGCCAGTACTCATTGAACATGTAGCCGATGTGCGTTTGGGGTCTGCTATCCGTTATGGTGCGTTGACCATGGCAGGAGTAGGCGAAGTATGTGGAGGTATTGTCATGATGCTAAAAGGAGGTAATTCTTCCGATATCATTGAAAATGTGAAGCAACGAATTGCCGAAATTCAGCAAACTTTACCGGAGGGTATGGAAATTGAACCGTTTTTAGATCGAACCAAAATGGTCAACAATGCTATTGGCACCGTAGAACACAACTTATTGGAAGGTGCTTTGATTGTGGTTTTCGTGCTGGTATTGTTCTTAGGTAATCTGCGAGCAGGTTTGATCGTGGCGTCCGTTATCCCGCTTTCGATGCTATTTGCTGTGGCCATGATGAACATATTTGGCGTGAGCGGAAACCTCATGAGTTTGGGAGCGCTCGATTTTGGATTGATTGTGGATGGGGCTGTCATTATTGTCGAATCCATTCTTCATCATATGCATTTTTCTAAAAAATATGCACAGGTAAATCGGATCGACCAGTTGGCCATGAATCAAGAAGTGGTTAATTCGGCATCTAGGATGATGAATGCCGCGGTATTCGGCCAAATCATTATCCTGATTGTGTACTTACCTATTCTTTCTTTAACGGGTATTGAGGGTAAAATGTTTAAACCCATGGCTCAAACGGTAGCCTTTGCCATCTTAGGGGCATTTATTCTCTCACTCACATATGTGCCGATGATTAGTTCCTTATTTATCAGCAAACGGATTTCTCATAAATCAACGTTGTCTGATCGGATGATGACCTGGGTCGAAGGGGTGTATCATCAGGCACTGGAAAAAGCGTTGGCCATTCGCCGATCTTTAGTGGTCGTGGCCTTTGGCTTATTTGCATTGGCCGTATGGATGTTTATGCGCATGGGCGGGGAATTTATACCCCAGCTGGAAGAGGGCGACTTTGCCGTCGAAACCCGCTTGCTAGTGGGTACGAATCTCAGTACAACTATCCAAGCGATAGACCGCATTGCTGAAACTTTGCAAGCGACCTATCCAGAGGTTGAAAAAGTGGTGTCTCGTATTGGCAGTGCCGAAATACCAACCGATCCTATGCCCATTGAAGGAGGCGATATGATTATTGTACTTCGAGATAAATCGACTTGGACAAGTGCTGAAACGTTCCCCGAACTGGCTAGTAAGATGGCGGCGACTGCTCAGGAGGTAATGCCAGGAGTAACTACCGGATTCCAATATCCCGTACAAATGCGCTTCAATGAATTGATGACAGGTGCCAAACAAGATGTAGTCTGTAAAATATTTGGAGAAGATCTTGAGCAATTGGCCAACTACGCTGAACAGTTGGGTAATATTGCCAAAACTGTTGATGGAACGGCAGATTGGTACATTGAAGAAGTTACTGGAATGCCACAGATTGTGATTGACTTCAATCGAAATGAGATTGCCAAATATGGAATGGATATCGCTGAAGTGAACCATATCATTCATGCTGCTTTCGCTGGTGCAGCTGCTGGAAAAATTTATGAAGGCGAAAAAAGCTTCGATTTGGTGGTGCGGGTAGGTGACGAGGGGCGGAAGCGGATAGAGGATGTGCGTAACCTATTAATTGCTACACCAACCGGTATTCAAATACCGCTCTATCAAGTAGCGAGCATTCAGGAGGTGGAAGGGCCCAATCAGATTCAGCGTGAGAATACGCGGCGTCGAATCATTGTTGGATTCAACGTGCGGGGACGGGATGTGCAATCCATCGTCGAAGAGTTACAGCAAAAAGTGGCTGCTAAATTGAAGTTGGATGCAGGTTATTCTATTACTTATGGTGGAGCATTCGAGAATTTACAACAAGCTAAAAGTAGGCTGAGCATTGCAGTACCTATTGCCCTTTTACTTATTTTCATCATGTTATACTTTGCTTTCTCTTCTATAAAAGAAGGTGCTTTAATTTATACAGCCATCCCTCTTTCAGCCATTGGAGGCGTTTTTGCGCTTGTTTTGAGAGGGATGCCTTTCAGCATTTCTGCAGGGGTGGGATTTATTGCCCTTTTTGGTGTAGCGGTATTGAACGGTATTGTGTTGATTGCTGAATTCAACCGTATCAAAAAAGAAGGTGTGATCGTTGATTCCTTGCAGTTAGTCATGACGGGTACCCGCAACCGCCTTCGGCCGGTTTTAATGACAGCAGCTGTTGCGTCGTTGGGTTTTCTGCCAATGGCACTAAGTAATGGCGCGGGAGCTGAGGTACAGCGTCCATTAGCCACTGTGGTTATTGGGGGACTCATAACAGCCACTTTATTGACACTTTTTGTATTGCCTGCCCTTTACTTATTGTTTGATCGTCCAACGAAGGGGAATACGACAAAAAAGATGACCTTGGTTATTTTGTTCTTATTGAGTACATCGCTTTGTGCTGCACAATTACCAGCACAGCCGATTGGCTTGGACAGCGCCATACAGGTGGCGTTTCAGCACAATGGACGTGTCGAGGGGGCTCGTTTAACCGAACAGGCTTCCGAAGCACGACAGCATAGTGCCGTTGATTTAGCGAAGACACAGTTTAATGTGGATTACGGAAATGTCAACAGTGCTTATACAGATACACATATGGGCATCAGCCAATCATTTAGCTTTCCAACAGTATATAGCAATCAGCGTCGCACGTTGAAAGCACAATTTTTAGTGGCGCAAGCACAAACACGGTTAACTGAACAGGAGCTGCGCACAGCGGTTCGTCAAACGTATTATGAATATGTATCGCTGCTTGAGCGTAGACAACTGTTAGCTTATGCTGATAGCATTTACCAGCTTTTCGAAAACAAATCTGTCAAACGTTTTGAAAGTGGTGCTGCCAATCTATTGGAAAAGACAGCGGCACGGTCGCATAGACAGCAAGTGGGTCACCAGCTTCGCTTACTAAAGAAAGATTTGGAAATCGTTTTTCATCAATTCAATTTATTACTGCAAGATTCGATTGATTATGTTCCATTATCCAATTCAGCTGTCCAAAAGCAAACAATCGTTGTTGATACATTGGGGGTACATTTAGAAGGCTTGCCCGCATGGCAGTTGTCTTATTTTCAGCAGGAGGTAGCTTATAACCAGTGGCGTGTAGAGAAGGCCAAGCTTTTACCTGATTTTGTGGTAGGTTACAATAACCAGAGCTTGGTAGGAGAGCAGTCTGTAGAGAATGCTACACGGATTTACGATCGTAATGATCGATTTAGCTATGTAAGTGCAGGCATCAGTATACCCTTGTTTTTTGGCGCGCAATCGGCCAGGGCCAAGACGGCAAAACTGGAGTGGCAAAGTACTGTCAAACAAAACGATCAAGTACAGCTTCAACTTCGTACAGCTATAAGAGATGCAGCAATACAGGTGACGAAATATCAGGCAAGCTGCCAGTACTATGAAAATGAGGCACTTCAGAATGCAGAAACCATTATAATAACGGCAGATAGGCAGTTTCAAGAAGGTGAAATCGATTACCTGCAATGGGTAGTTTTAATTGATCAGGCGATAACTATAAAAGGCGAATATATCGACGCATTGAGCAATTACTATCAGGCAGTGACGCATTGGCAGCATGTTAATAATCAGTAAAAAATAAATCAATGAAACGACACATATGCAGTTGGCTTGCTTTTCTATTAATGATGGCATGTGGCAACAAACAAACAGTAAAAAATAGCGATACCAAACAAGTTATTGAGCGAGATACGTTAAATAAATCACAAATAGTTTCTTTCAGTCGAGAACAATTAAAAAGAGTAGGGGTGGAGATAGGTACACCTACTAGGGCTGCTATTAGCGGAACCTTAATTCTCCAAGGTGCTATTGATGTGCCGCCACAAAACACGGTTAACCTCAGCTTTCCTTTAGGAGGTTATCTTCAATCAACCAAAATGCTTCCTGGTATGCGTATTAAGAAGGGTGAAGTGCTTGCCATTTTGGAAGATATGCAATTTATACAAATGCAACAGGATTATTTAACCGCCAAAACAGATTTTACACTGGCCGAAACGGAGTATATCCGTCAACGCGATTTGAACGCCAGTAAAGCCAGTAGCGATAAGGTATTTCAACAAGCGAAAGCAGAGATGGAGCGCCAACGTATCCTAATGAATGCACTTTCCCAGAAATTGCAGGTGATTGGTGTCGATCCCAACCTTTTGCAGGCATCCAATATTTCAAAAAGTGTGGCTTTACGTTCTCCCATTAATGGATTCGTGTCAAAGGTAAACGTAAGCATGGGGAAATACGTGGCACCAACAGATGTACTTTTCGAACTGGTAGATCCTAGCGATATCCACCTTGCCCTGCATGTTTTTGAGAAGGATCTGGGACAAGTGCACATTGGCGATAAAGTGACAGCCTATACGAATAGTGATCCAGATAAAAAATACGAAGGCGAAATCATATTGATTAACCAAAGCCTAGATGCTAACCGTATGGCTCAGATCCATTGTCATTTTAAAAGATATAACCCAGCATTGGTGCCCGGTATGTTTATGAATGGTGAGGTTGCCCTGCAGCATGTAGAAGCACTTGTTGTACCGGAAGAAGCAGTGGTACGCTGGCAAAATAATTTTTATGTATTTGTGCAAAGAGATGTTGGCCATTTTGAGATGAAGGCAGTTGAAGCAGGCCTCGTGTATCAAGGCAAGCAGCAGATAACAGCTGAAGCAATTGATCCGCAGACGTCTTTGGTTGTCAAGAATGCATTTGCACTGCTTATGAAGCTGAAAAACACAGAAACAGAAGAATAAGGGCAAGCGCTACAATTGTCATTTCACTCCTTTCCACCAAGGTTCAAATGGTGGGTTTTCATCATGAAGATCCACCACTTGGCCAATCAGAGGCAATAATAATGGCATGTTGAGTGATTGATTTAGTTCGGTTAACTTTTTCAATGGCTCGTCCCAAGCATGTTGGGCTAACGCAAATTTGCCTGAATGTACAGGGAACAACCGTTTGGCCTTTAGATCTTTTGCCGCTTGCAGCACCTCCTCAGGTAGCATGTGGATATATCGCCAAGCTAAGTTATATTGTCCGTTTTCTAAAATAGCGAGGTCAAACGGCCCGTACTTTTCGCCAATGGTTTTGAAATGAGTGTCGTAACCGCTATCGCCGCCCAAAAAAAGGTTCAGCCGTGGTGTTTGTAATACAAAAGATAACCACAACGTGTTGTTGCGTTTAAAGCGCCTGCCCGAAAAATGTCGGGCACTAGTGGTAAAAAGTCGGATATTTTCTGTTAAATCAACTTGTTCGTTCCAATCTTTTTCTATGATACTGTTAATGGGATAACCCCAATATGCCAAATGCTCGCCCACGCCTAAACCAGTAAGGATCTGCTTCACTTTTGGCTGCAAGGTAACAACCGTTTCATAATCTAAATGATCGTAATGATCATGTGTAATCAATAAATAATCGATCTCTGGCATATCGGCCGCCGTATACAGATTACTTCCTTTAAAGGGTGTATTGGTACGAGGAACGGGCGACGCATTGCTGCTAAAAACCGGGTCGATCAAAAAGCGTTGACTTGCCACTTGTAGATAATAGGAAGAATGTCCAAACCATACCAAAAGATCATGTTCTAATGGTAGCTTTTTCAGATCGGTTCGAACAGTGGGAATGAAGCCTGCGGGCTTCAATAGCTTGGATTTACGAAAGAGAAAGTTAAATAGCACACCGGGATAGCTATATCCTTCTGCGAGTGATGGTGTAAAATGCATATTCTGAAAAGCACCATCGCGATAATTGGGCGATTGCTGGATGCGCTCCAAACGCTTACCAGAAGGCGCTTTGCCGTATTTTGAATGTCTCATATAGATACAAAGCTAATGATTAGAACCTGAAGAAATAAGAGAATCTATTGCGTTTATGCAATGAAAAGTACGCACTGAGAGGGCATTGGTTAAATAAGCTCGCTAGCCGCATCGTCGTACCCTGCTTCGTGTAGCCGGCATGCGGCCATCAAAGGAGGTAAAGGAGTATAATCGGGAAGTGATAAAAATCGATAAAGTGATATATTTGGTCGAAATAACACAAGATTAACTTAAGAATTATCCATAGCTTTGAAAAGCTCGTGAAGCCATATTGTAAAACCATCAAAACGAAATTCAGTTCAGTATTCATCTTCATGCCAATTCGGATAAGTTAGAAATTAATGGAAAGAAGAACCGTAATAAAAGCCCTAGGCATGGCCATTCCATCTCTTTGGTTGAGTAAATCGATAGCCGCCGTGGGCTTTCGAACCCAGCACGCCAATGCGCCGATTGCGAAAGTAGATTTTAAACCAAATTGGAAATCGTTGGAACAATACCGGGTTCCCGAGTGGTTTCGCAATGCAAAATTTGGCATTTGGGCCCATTGGGGGCCTCAATGTCAACCAGAAAGGGGCGACTGGTATGCAAGAGGTATGTATCAAGAAGGGAGCGATCAATACAACTACCATGTGAAGAGATACGGTCATCCCTCTAAATTTGGTTTTAAAGATATAATCAATGACTGGAAAGCCAATAAATGGAATCCCGGAACCCTGTTAGATTTATATAAGCGTGCTGGGGCTCAATATTTTGTAGCGCTGGCTAATCACCATGATAATATGGATCTTTATGACAGTAGCCATCAACCATGGAACTCCAAAAATATAGGGCCAAAAAAGGATTTAATTGCAGGTTGGGCAAGGGCCGCTAGAGAACGCGGATTGCGCTTCGGAGTAAGTGTACATGCTGCGCATGCATGGACATGGTACGAAACTGCCCAACGAGCCGATAAAAAAGGCCCTCTTCGAGGTGTTCCCTATGACGGAAAGATCACGAAGGCAGATGGAGCTGGGAAGTGGTGGGAGGGTCTTGATCCGCAAGATCTATATGCACAGAATCATCCCTTAAGTGAAAACAGCGAAGATGATGGTGCCATTCATCGCCAATGGAATTGGGGCAAGGGGGTAAATGTCCCCACGGAAGCCTACTGCGATAATTTTCATGATCGAACAATCGAATTGATAGACAAATATGAGCCAGATCTGGTTTATTTTGATGATACAGCACTTCCGCTATGGCCCATCAATAATGTCGGATTACGTATTGCGGCTCATTACTACCATGTCAATCAGCAAAAACATGCGGGTAACTTGGAAGCGGTTATCACTGGTAAAATCCTAAATGAACAGCAACGGAAATGCATGGTGTGGGATATAGAACGAGGGCAGAGCAATGAGATAGAAAAGGAGCCCTGGCAAACATGTACCTGTATCGGATCTTGGCATTATGATCGCCGGATCTATGAGAATAAAAGCTACAAAAGTGCCAAAACGGTTATCCATATGCTAGCTGACGTTGTTAGTAAGAACGGTAACCTTTTATTGAGCGTGCCACTCCGCGGCGATGGTTCCATTGATTCGGAGGCATTGAAAACAGTAGAGGGAATTGCCTCTTGGATGGAACTCAACAGCGAAGCTATCATTGACACAAGACCGTGGAAGTTTTTCGGAGAGGGACCTGCCATGGAAGGGGCCGCTCCATTATCTGCTCAGGGTTTCAATGAAGGAAAAAACAAACGCTTTACTGCAGAAGACATAAGATTTACGACAAAGGGAAATGTATTGTATGCTATTGTAATGGGGTGGCCCAAAACGGGGAATGTTCTGATCAAAAGCCTGAAAAACAATATCCATTCGGTTAAACAGGTAACACTTCTAGGGACAAAGCACAGCCTTGAATTTAAACAAACTATAAGTGGACTTGATGTGACATTCCCAGCTATTACCGATAAGAAGCAACCAGCTCACGTATTGAAAATCAGTTGATGATTGTGGAAGCCCTTAAATTTAGATGGACTCGCGCATGTAAAGACTAACGAGAGTGCCCCGAGCTTATCAAGCTATCTTGAATATTTTTAGGCGAGCTATGCAAGCATGAATGCCAACGTTGGTGTTTGCTAAATGTCAAAGGATGCAGTTTAGCTGAAAAATGCCACATATAAACTTTCAATTAGACATTATTGCTATCTATTTAAACATTTGTGTCGGGCGTTTTTTACCCCAAGAAGATACCTTTATCCCGTTAACAATAAGCTAACTTATTATTAAATATAAACTACAACCATTTTATGAAACAATTTATATTACAGGTGCGTGCAATGATACCGCAGGTGCGCTCCATAACAATTATGTTGATATGCATCTTCCCATTGTTGGGAATGGCACAGGTCCAACGAACGGTAAGTGGAAAGGTGGTTGATGAAGTGGGGAAAGCTTTGCCCGGTGTCAATGTGAAGTTAAAAGGGGGAACCTCTGGAACAACTAGTGACGCACAGGGCCATTTTACTATCCAATTATCAACGCAACATGCTGTACTGGTATTCTCTTTCATCGGATATACCTCGAAAGAAGTGTCAGTAGGGAACCAATCTATACTAAATGTAAGTCTTTCTTCCAATGCCGAAGCATTATCAGAAGTAATTGTAGTAGGATACGGTACCCAACGTAAAGAAGCCGTAACAGGCTCCGTAGCATCTATTAGTGGCGACGCGCTACGCGATGTACCATCGGCTAACGTGACCCAGGCACTGCAAGGTCGTTTACCTGGTGTGCAGCTGCAGCAAACTTCTACAAAACCTGGGGCTACTATGCAAATACGTATCCGGGGTACCCGATCATTAACAGCTGATAACAATCCATTAATCGTTTTGGATGGAATTCCCTTCGCGGGATCTATTTCGGATATCAATCCGAATGACATTAAAAGCATGGATGTACTGAAAGATGCTTCCGCAACGGCTATTTACGGCTCGAGAGGTGCAAATGGTGTAATTTTGATCACCACGAACAAAGGGCGGATTGGTGATCGCGCACGCGTGTCGTACAATGCATATTATGGCGCGCAAACGCTTTTTGCTAAGTTTCCAATGATGAACGGAGAAGAGTTTGTAGCCTTGCGTAAGGCTGCTGGGATTTATTCGAATGGGGTAGATGAAGCCGACGATGTGCATACCGATTGGCAAGATTTGATGTATCAGACCGGGGCCATTAACAGCCATGATATTGGGCTCTCTGGAGGTACACAAACAGGCAGCTATAATGTGAGCGTAGGATATTATCAAAACCAAGGCTTAATTCCCACCCAGCAGTATAAACGTTATTCCATGCGAAGCTCAATTGATCAGCAGGTTGGAAAATATTTTAAATTGGGTTTTACCACCAATAACAATTATAACATAAGTGCGGGTAATCAGCTTGGTCTGTTTGGTACACTTGCCGCATCACCTATTCTTAACCCCTACAATGAAGATGGAACGCTGAAACGGACGGTAAATGCAGCCATGGGAGATAATTATGTAGCTACTCGTAAAGTCATTGAAGATTTAGATGATCAGGGTTTGTGGTTGAACGAAACTCGTGGATTTGCTACCTACAACGCTTTATATGGTGAGGTGAGCGTACCGTGGGTAGAGGGCTTGAAATATCGAGTGAATTTGGGGCTTGATTTTATTCAAAGTAATAATGGAAATTATACCGGAGAAGGAGTGAATAATGTAAATCCTGAGACGGAATCTACGGCTGGTATTAGTAATGCACATACGTATCATTGGACGATTGAAAATTTGCTGACTTATGATCGTACCTTTGCCGATAAGCATCATTTTAATGTGACGGCACTTTACTCTGCAGAGCGGCAGAAATATAATTCCTCATCCATGTCGGCTAAAGATATTCCTTCTGATGCTTTTCAATTTTATAATTTAGGACAAGCGACGGGTGAAATAACCATTAATCCAGCGAACCAAAATTATAATTTATGGGGACTGATGTCTTGGATGGGACGTGTGATGTATGATTATGAAGGCCGCTATATGGTCTCGGCAACGGTACGCTCGGATGCTTCTTCACGTTTGGCCAAGGAGCACCAATGGCACACCTACCCCGCTATATCGGCCGGATGGAACTTAGCAAGTGAATCGTTCATGAAAGATGCGCATTGGATGAATGCACTTAAACTACGTGTGGGCTACGGCCAAACATCCAATCAGGCTATTGCGCCTTATGCTACATTGGGACAGTTAAGTACACGCCCATATAATTTTGGAGATGATAACTATGCAGTGGGTTATTATGTAACCCAACTACCAAACGCGGATTTGGGGTGGGAATATTCAGAAACTTGGAATTATGGGGTCGATTTTGCTTTGCTCAATAATCGCTTATCAGGTACCATAGAATATTATACAACCAATACCAAAGACCTCCTGTTAGGAGTTGGTCTTCCGCCCACTTCAGGTGTACAGAGTTATACGGCCAATATCGGGCGTACACAAAACAAAGGATTTGAATTTTCTCTAAATGGTAACATCTTACAAGGCGACGATGATGGGCTGGCATGGGATTTAGGTATTAATTTATACGCAAACCGAAATAAGCTGGTAGCATTGGCCTCTGGTTCTACGCAGGATGTGGGCAATGCATGGTTTGTTGGACACAACATCCAAGTCATTTATGATTATGAAAAGATAGGTTTGTGGCAAGAAGGGGACCCTTATTTGAACATACTGGAGCCCGGTGGTGAAGTGGGTATGATTAAAGTAAAATATACAGGGGGTTATAACGAAGACGGTACTCCCATGCGGGCAGTAGGACCAGACGACCGACAGGTAATGGACGTAGATCCCGATTTTGAAGGGGGGGTCAATACGCGCTTGGCTTATAAGGGCTTTGATCTGAGTATAGTTGGTTTCTTTAAAAGTGGCGGATTGCTAGTCAGTACTTTGTATGGCTCTGGTGGTTATTTGAACACCCTTACAACACGCAATAATAATGTGAAGGTAGACTATTGGACACCGGAAAACACAGCCGCGAAATATCCCAATCCGGCAGGGCCGTTAAGTGGTGATAACCCTAAATATGGCAGTACGTTGGGCTACTTTGATGCATCATTTCTAAAGATACGCACCATTTCATTGGGTTACGACTTTAGCCGCAGCTTGTTAAAAAATGCTGGTTTACAATTGCGTGGATATGCAACGATACAAAACCCATTTGTGCTTTTCTCTCCTTATCACCGTGAATCGGGTATGGATCCGGAAACAAATTCTTATGGAGATGAAAATGCTGCAGTAAGCTCCTATCCAAGGCGAATTTTAACGGTAGGTACGAATGCACCGGCCACACGTAATTATGTATTTGGCTTGAGTCTAACCTTTTAAAATCGGTAGATATGAAAAATTTAAAGATAAAATCGTTCTTGGGATTAGTCCTCATGACACTTTTGCTAACAGGATGTTCGAAAATATTAGATGAGCAACCGCGGAGTGTTTTTACTCCTGATTACTTTACAACGGAAAAAGGTGTTTTAGGAGGTATCACTTCTATGTATGCACACTTGCGTTATATATACGGAGAGGCTTATTATTTTAATTCTTGCTTAACTGGTACAGACGAAGCAACATATGCACAGAGTGCTGATGGAAATTTTAAAGATATGGACATGTCCGGCGTAGGGCAGGTAACGGCAAATAGTTATCCAACCAGTTTTATTTGGAATGTTACTTTTCCCAACATCAATACTGCTTGTGGGGTTATTGAAAATGCAAGCGCGGTAGGGATCGATGAGTCACTAGTGGCTGAAGCGCGCTTCTTTCGGGCATTCGATTATTTTTTATTAGTACAAACCTATGGAGGTGTTCCCTTAGATTTGGGTGCAGGCGAATTAAAATTTAATACCAATCCCGTACGTTATTCAGTTCGTAATACAGTACCAGAAGTATATACCAAAGCGATATTTCCCGATTTGCTGATAGCTATCGACAATTTACCCGATGTTGGTCGTGTAACTGGAGGAGTAACCAAGACTTTGGCGCGTCTCTATTTGGCAAAAGCATATCTCACATATGCTTGGTGGTTACAAAATCCGAATAATATCCCTACTTATCCGGAAACAGCCCGTACGGATCCGGATGGGCACGATGCATCGTGGTATTTTCAGGAGGCATATGATATCGCTATCACAGCTATTGATCATCCAGGCCCATTCAGTTTGCAGCCTACTTATTATGATGTACATGCAGGCGCGAATGATCGGAATAGCGAAATTTTATTATATGCAGATCATACCGAAACGAGCGAATATTACAATGGGGGTAGTTTGACGTATGGTAGCGGTGGAGCTCCTGACAATTTCGCGGTGTGGATGTTTACTTGGAATTATACGCTCATTCGAAGTGGCACTGATGCTTCTTGGAGCAGCACAGTGAGCTCGGTGCAGCGAGAAGCAGCACAGTCTCTAGGCCGCCCTTGGACACGTATGGCTCCTCCCATCGATGTGATAAAAAATACCTTTGCCGATAAAGCGAATGATTCTCGCTACGATGGTACCTTTGTGACGGTTTACCGGGGTAATTGGCCGAAAGCCGGCCTTAGCGAAAGTGTGTTTTATAATGCGAATAATTTACCGGTACATCCCGGAGATGCTATCTTGACCTTCTTAAAGGAAGAACCGGCTATGCCAATTAATTATACAGGTTGGGCGGAGAAAAGTAATATAGGTGCAGGAGTATTGCCTGGACGGGCGGATTTTGTAATATCACCAGAAGGAATCAGTAGATTAAGGCATCCCGGACTATGGAAGTTGGGTACCTATCGAACAGATAATGGCGATGGATTGGGGCAACCCAACGCTGGTAGCACACGACCGTTTAATATTGCCAAGTTTTCTGAATTATATTTCATCGCAGCCGAAGCTGCCGTAAAAGGAGCTGCTACACAGGCGGGTAAAACTGCTTATGAGTTAATTAACGTGATTCGTGCACGAGCCGGTAAATGGAGTTTCAACAATGCAGATAATACTGAAAAAGTAGAAGATCACAGTGCTGCGATGATTACCGCAACGCCAGTAACCATTGATATCAATTACATTTTGGCAGAACGTTCACGCGAATATTATGGCGAGGGCTATCGTTGGTACGACTTGGTGCGCACGCAGAAATGGACAGAACTATCGTCTTCGTACAGAATAGGTGGAGTGAACATTGGCGACCATACACCCATAACGGTTACACGTGATATCCAGCCCTATCACTACTTAAGACCGATTCCGCAAGGACAATTGGATGGGATGGAAATGTCTGAAGCTGAGAAAGATGCTTATCAAAACCCTGGTTACAATTAATTTTTGTTTTAAAAGTGGCAGCTCATTTGGTGCTGTCATTTTTTATTATCTTTAGTTAAAAGACCAAGTAGAACATGAAAAGATTAATTCATTTAAGTGGAATGGTATTGATGATGTTAATTCCCTTAAATAGCGTAGCCCAACATCTACAAGCACAAAATCCGATTATCTTTTCGGACGTGCCAGATATGTCTATGATTCGTGTTGACGATACTTACTATATGAGTAGTACTACTATGCATATGAATCCGGGTTTGCCCTTGATGAAATCCAAAGATTTAGTTAATTGGGAACTGATTGGCTATGGCCATAAAGCCTTGGCAGATATGGATAACCTTAATCTGAATAATGGTAAAAATACCTATGGAAAGGGTTCTTGGGCAAGCAGTCTTCGATATCATAAGGGTACATACTATGTCAGTACATTTGCACAGACTACGGGCAAGACCTACATTTTTATGACTAAGGATATAGAGAAAGGCCCGTGGGATGTAAAAGAGTTCAAGCCCATGATGCATGATCATACGCTTTTTTTCGAAAATGATAAGGCATATATGATTTGGGGTGGGGGAAGACTGAACATTGTCGAGTTACTTCCAGATTTTTCCGGAATAAAACCTGAAACCCAACATGTACTGATCGAAAACGCAACCTTGCCAAGCGCACAGAATGGTACCGGAGGAGGATTACCTGCCGAAGGTTCGCAGCTGTTTAAGGTAAATGGCAAATATTACTTGTTTAATATATCTTGGCCTCCGGGAGGGATGCGTACGGTGATTGTCCATCGTGCGGATCAACTTGAGGGACCTTATGAGGGGCGTGTCATGTTGCAAGACAAAGGTATAGCCCAAGGTGGCTTGATTGATATGCCCAATGGCGCATGGTATGCATACCTGTTCCAGGATTATGGTGCTGTGGGTCGTATTCCTTTTTTGGTACCTGTTCAATGGAAAGATGGTTGGCCGATATTAGGGATAAATGGAAAAGTACCAGATGAATTGGATCTGCAACCAAGTAAAGGTCTTATTCCAGGATTAGTCAATTCGGATAATTTCGACCGTAAGGAAGGAGACCCAAAATTACCCTTGATGTGGCAGTGGAATCATAATCCAGCAAATAGCCTTTGGTCTGTGACAGAGCGTAAAGGATATCTTCGGTTACGAACAGGGCGAGTGGATGGAAGCTTTTTACAAGCAAGAAACACATTGACACAACGTACTATCGGGCCGACATGTACCGGGAGTATAGCCATTGAAATATCGAAAATGAAAGATGGCGATTTTGCGGGTCTGTCGTTATTACAGAAAAATTATGGCTTATTGGCTGTGCATGCGGAGGAAGATAAGCGATCTTTAATTATGGTTAATGCCACAACTGGAATACCTGAAGAAGTAGCTCGCATTGCTTTGAACCAGGATAAAGTTTATTTAAAAGCGGAATGCGATTTTACGAATAAAAGAGATATAGCCAATTTCTTTTATAGTTTGGACGGAAAAAAGTGGAATGCCATTGGTACACCTCTGAAAATGGCCTATACTATACCCCATTTTATGGGCTATCGATTTGGATTGTTTAACTATGCAACTAAAATAAAAGGAGGATATGTAGATTTTGATTATTTCCATATTGATCAAACATCCAATAATTAACAAATATAGTGTCCAATAAAATTCGATAGCACATCTAAGATCATGAAAATATTATTAAGGAACCCGACCTATTCCATTCGTTTAAAGTGGATAAAATACAAGGGCACGGTAGCATTATTGTTCGCCTTATTTTTTTCGCATCTAAGGGCTGTCGAGATGCCGCAATATATCACTTTCGATAAGAAAGAAGGTACAATGATTCTTGCTGAGAGGGGATGGGTTGCACCTATTGTTTATACCGATAAAGAAGAGGCAGCGGTAAGCTTAGCTATAGAACAGCTACAAGAAGATTTCGAACGGGTTACTAAATGGAAATCTCAAAGTTATCTAAACCAAATTCCTACAGAAAATAAAAATATCATACTAGTAGGTACTTTAGGGCATAATGTATTACTTGATCAATTAGTAAAGGAAAGAAAGCTAGATGCGTCGGATATCCGAGGCCATTGGGAGGCATTTTTAACACAAGTGGTAAATCACCCTTTTCCAGGTGTGGATCAAGCACTGGTCATTGCGGGAAGTGATCGGCGTGGTACGGTTTATGGTATTTATGAATTATCGGCACAAATAGGGGTGTCGCCATGGTATTGGTGGGCAGATGTTCCGATACAGTATCATCCTCAACTCTATGCCCGATCAGTCAAAGTAATCAGCCAGCCGAAAGTAAAATATCGGGGTATTTTCTTGAACGATGAGGCTCCTGCCTTGTCTGGCTGGTCCAAGGAAAAATTTGGTGGTTTCAATCACGAATTTTATAAACATGTATTTGAGCTTATCTTGCGGCTAAAAGGAAATTACCTGTGGCCTGCTATGTGGGGTAGTGCATTTTATGATGATGACCCTGAAAATGCCGTTTGGGCAGATAAAATGGGTGTTGTTATCGGAACATCTCATCACGAACCTTTAACCAGAGCACACGATGAGTGGCGTAGATACGGTAAGGGCCCTTGGGATTATCAGCAAAATGCCGAAAACTTACGTCGTTTTTGGGAAAGTGGTATGCGCAGAATGGGCAAGGTAGAGCATGTAGTTACTGTTGGTATGCGTGGCGATGGCGATGAACCAATGAGTGAGGAAAGTAATATTGATTTGCTCGAACGAATTGTGCGCGATCAGCGAAAAATTATTGCCGATGTGACGGGCAAATCGGCTAAAGAAACCCCTCAATTGTGGGCACTGTATAAGGAAGTACAAGATTATTATGATAAAGGCATGCGCGTACCGGATGATGTGACATTGTTATTGTGTGACGACAACTGGGGAAATATCCGGAAGCTGCCCGATCTGAATGCCAAAAAACGAAGTGGCGGTTATGGTATCTATTATCATGTAGATTATGTGGGTGGTCCGCGTAATTCTAAATGGATCAATGTGAGTCAAATCCAACGGATATGGGAACAGATGAATTTGGCCTATCGATATGGGGTTGATCAGATTTGGATTGTTAATGTGGGCGATCTTAAGCCGATGGAATATCCTATTTCCTTTTTCTTGGATATGGCATGGAATCCTGATCAATTCCATGCATCGAACTTATTGCAACATACCGAAGTATGGTGCGCACAACAGTTTGGATCAACTTATGCAAAAGAGGCAGCTCGTTTAATCAACATGTATACCAAGTACAATCATCGGGTAACACCGGAATTGTTGAACGACCAAACTTATAGCCTGGAAAATTATAATGAATTTGAGCGTGTGGTACACGATTATCGCAATCTCCTAGTAGATGCCATGCGTTTATATAATATTTTACCGAAAGAATCACAGGATGCTTTTGACGAACTGGTGCTCTTTCCTATTAATGCTTGTTCTAATTTATATGATATGTATTATGCGCTTGCAAAAAATAAGTATTTTGCTGCTAAAAATGACGTACAGGCGAATGATTGGGCAAACAAAGTAAAGGAATGTTTTGAACGCGATTCTTTATTAACGATACATTATAATCAAACGATTGCAGCTGGGAAATGGTCGCATATGATGGATCAGGTACGCATTGGCTATCAGAGCTGGCAAGAGCCACGGAAAAGTATCATGCCTAAGGTAATCTATGTGTCTTCATCTGCTAAATCAGCTCACATTTTTAAAGAAGTTAACGGTTACGTATCTATAGAAGCCGAAAATTACAAACGAGCTGGCGAAGGAGCTGGTGTTTCATGGACAGTAATACCTGATTTGGGTAAAACACTTTCAGGGGTAACCACGATACCTGTAACGAGCACACCCAATGAGCAGATATACTTGGAATATCAAGTGGATCTACAAACGGCCGGTAAGGCCAAATTGATTATAATGACTTCGCCTACGCTGAACTTCAATGCCAATAAGGGGCTACGCTATGCCGTATCTGTTGATGGGGATGTTGAACAGATCGTGAATATCAACGGACAATACCGGGGCGAGTTGGGTGAATGGCAGGCGAAGCGTATCATCGAAACATCTACCGACCATACGATTAAAAAAGCAGGCATCCATACCATCCGGATCCGCCCGTTGGAACCGGCCATTGTGTTTCAAAAAATCATATTGGATATGGGTGGATTGCAACCTTCATATTTAGGTCCTCCACAAAGTGCGATGAAATGACCTAGAATGGGATCAAGCCGATTATAAACCGTTTGAAATTGTAAACAGATATATGAAACCATACGCATAACTATTTATGAACAATCCGATTTATTTACTACTTATTTTCTGCAGTGTATTGACCTATTTACCGAATACGGTTATAGGTAAGGAACCTCCTGTTTTTCCCCCACATATTCCACTTTTTAGTCAATTTGTTTATCAGGGACAGGATCAGATTTATGAAGACAACTTGCTGAAACCAGATGAGTTTTATACCCCAATTTTGCAAGGTTGCTATCCCGATCCAAGTATTACCAAAAAAGGAGATGATTATTATTTGGTGAATTCGTCTTTTGCATTCTTCCCGGGGGTGCCTATTTTTCATTCTAAAGATTTAGTAAATTGGAAACAAATAGGGCATGTACTAGATCGTCCGTCTCAATTGAAAGTACAGCACGCGGGCATGAGTGCGGGTATTTATGCACCGGCTATAAGCTATAATCCGAATAACGACACCTTTTATATGATTACCACACAAATTGCAGGTGGAATGGGTAATATGGTGGTAAAAACCAAAGATCCGAAGCAAGGTTGGAGTGAACCGATAAAATTGAACTTTAATGGCATAGACCCCTCCTTGTTTTTTGATGATAACGGCAAAGCCTACTTGGTTCATAATGATGCACCCGATAAAGGGAAAGAGTTGTACCAAGGCCATCGGGTGATCAAAATCTGGGAATACGATGTGGCCAAAGACCAGGTCATTGAGGGTTCCGATCAAATTATTGTAAATGGCGGTGTCGATATCAGCAAGAAGCCGATCTGGATTGAAGGGCCACATCTGTATAAAAAGAACGGTCGCTATTACCTCCTGTGCGCGGAAGGAGGCACTGGGGCGTGGCACAGTGAAGTTATTTTCATAGGTGACCATCCGACGGGCCCCTTTAAACCTGCCCCTAAAAATCCGATTCTTACACAAAGGCATTTACCGAAAGAGAGGCCAAATAAAGTCGATTGGGCCGGTCATGCCGATTTGGTAGAAGGCCCGGATGGTCAATATTATGGTGTTTTCTTGGGGGTACGACCTAATGCGGCAAACCGTGTAAATACGGGTAGGGAAACCTTTATATTACCAGTTGATTGGAGCGGCGAATTTCCGGTTTTTGAAGGGGGCTTGGAACCGATGCCTGCAAAATTAAAAATGCCAAAAGGCGTAACAAACAAGACGGGGAAGGACGGATTTTTTCCCAATGGAAATTTCACCTTTACCGATCATTTCAACTCGACAAAACTAGATGACCGTTGGATGGGTTTGCGGGGCCCAAGAGAAGATTTTGTACAACTTGGTAACGACGGTTTGCAAATCAAGCCCTTTGCCGCCAATATCAATGAAGTAAAGCCCACATCCACGCTTTTTTATCGGCAACAGCATAAAAACTTCACGGCCACAACGATACTTTCCTATCAACCTAGGTCTGAAAAGGATTTGGCAGGTCTCATTTGTTTGCAAAAGGAAACCTTTCATTATGTATTGGGTATCACCAAAAAAGGCAATGATTTTTATATCTTATTGCAAAGAACGGATAATGGGCAGTCTAAAATAGTGACTAGCGAGAAAATTGATGTGGCGCAGCCCATACAATTACAGGTAGTTGCCAAAGGAGATGACTACCGATTTAACTATGCAATAGAAGGGCAACCATTTAAGAATTTAGGAGGAACAGTATCAGGTGATATTCTATCAACCGATGTGGCAGGAGGCTTCACAGGAGCACTAATTGGCTTATATGCCACATCAGGGAATGATATTGCCCCTTGATTTATTATTGGGGGCCATTCACCTCAAATTGAACGAACAATGACCATATATAACGTATTATGAATAGTAAACATTTTTTTATAGCCCTCCTTTTGTGGATGGTTGCTCTCTCTCTCAAAGCTCAAGATGAGGTACCACCTATGCCCTCCGGCTACGACGTAGTGAGGCCAGGTATTGCCCACGGTAGAATAGATACCATAATGTATCCATCTACAACAGTAGGTGTGGATCGCAAGGCCTTGATATATACACCGCCGGGCTTTTCCAAAACGGAAAAATATCCTGTTTTGTATTTACTACATGGTATTGGCGGTGATGAAAAAGAATGGTTTAATCAGGGAAATCCGCAAATCATTTTAGATAATCTTTGTGCAGATAAAAAAGTAGCACCTATGATCGTTGTGATGCCTAACGGCCGTGCTATGAAAAACGATCGGGCTGTTGGAAATATCATGGCCCCCGATAAGGTGAAAGCCTTTGCTGCTTTTGAAAACGATTTGTTGCATGATCTCATTCCTTTTATCGAAAAACACTATCCGGTTTACGTAGATAGAGAACATCGAGCAGTAGCAGGCTTATCCATGGGGGGTGGACAAGCACTCAACTTTGGTTTAGGTAACTTGGATACCTTTGCTTGGGTTGGCGGATTTTCGTCTGCACCCAATACCAAGAAGCCGGAAGAACTTATTCCACAGCCAGAAAAAGTAAAAACGCAATTGAAGCTACTCTGGGTCTCCTGTGGCGATCAGGATGGACTGATTAACTTTAGTAAACGTACCCATGATTATTTGCAAGCGCATCATGTACCTCATGTGTATTTTGTGGAAAAAGGTGGGCATCATGATTTCAAGGTGTGGAAGAACAACCTATATCAATTTAGTCAACTGATCTTTAAATCCCTATAGCGCAGACTTCTTATTGGGGGCATAAATAGTAAATCAAATGCATATCTATAGATTAATCAACAAAGTGGGTGTATTGCCTTTGCTTCTCTTATCTTGCGCAGTGCTTCATGCACAAGAACAATTGTATCCCAATACTTTCCCTTTATCAGACGTTCAACTGTTGGATGGTCCCTTCAAACATGCACGTGACCTCAATATAGAAACATTATTGCAATACAAAGTTGATCGCTTATTGGCACCTTTTCGCAAAGAGGCAGGACTAACGCCAAAAGATTCCAGTTACGCCAATTGGATTGGTTTGGATGGGCATATTGGCGGGCACTATCTGTCTGCTATGGCTATGAACATTGCCTCAACAAAGAATGAAGCCTGTAAACAACGGTTGGAATATATGATAGACGAACTTAAAGCTTGTCAAAACGCAAATACAAAAACACATCCTGATTGGGCTAAGGGTTATGTGGGAGGTGTTCCAAATAGCGCAAAGATATGGTCAGCCTTGCAAAATGGTAATTTCACAGCATATCGTGCAGCATGGGTGCCTTGGTATAATGTACATAAACTATATGCCGGTTTAAGGGATGCCTGGTTGTATGCTGAAAATGAAACCGCTAAGGAAATTTTTCTGCGATTTTGCGATTGGGGTATACAGATTACATCCAAATTATCTGATACACGGATGCAGCAGATGTTAGATGTAGAACATGGTGGCATGAACGAGATTTTTGCCGATGCGTATCAAATGACGGGCGATCAAAAGTATTTAGTTGCAGCGAAACGGTTCTCCCATCGGCAGCTGCTCGATCCGCTTGCTCGTGGCATAGACAAGCTAGATAACAAACATGCAAATACGCAAGTGCCAAAAGCCATTGGTTTTCAACGTATCGGTGAACTAACACACGATTCGACCTATTTAAAAGCAGGAAAGTTTTTTTGGGAAACGGTTACGGGTAACCGCACCTTGGCATTTGGCGGTAACAGCCGTCGCGAATTTTTTCCAAGCCCAGCCGCTTACACGGATTTTGTGCGCGATGTAGAAGGACCAGAATCGTGCAATACCTATAATATGCTTAAGCTTACGCAGGATCTGTTCCGGGTAAACCCGCAAGCGAAGTATATGGACTTTTATGAGCGTGCGCTCTATAATCATATCCTATCTACCCAGCATCCACAGCATGGAGGGTATGTGTATTTTACACCGGTACGTCCACGCCATTACCGGGTCTATTCCGCGCCTAACGAAGCGATGTGGTGTTGCGTGGGGAGCGGAATGGAAAACCATGGGAAATACAATGAATTTATTTATACACACCGAGGCGATTCGCTGTTCCTGAACCTGTTTATCGCCTCCACATTGAATTGGAAAGCAAAGGGGATTCAACTTCGGCAGGATACCCGCTTCCCTGATGAAGAACAGATGCAGCTGACGATAACGAAGGGGAATGCACCCTTTACCTTGATGGTGCGCTATCCGGCTTGGGTGAGACCAGGCGGGTTGCAGGTACTGGTAAACGATGAGCCTGTAGCTTTCCAGACCCAGCCTGCTTCGTTTGTGGCAATTAACCGGCGCTGGAAGCAAGGTGATATTGTTCGTGTTGTTTTACCGATGCATACCACCATAGAGCGCCTGCCAAACGTTCCCCGTTATGCCGCTATTCTGCACGGGCCGATTGTACTGGGGGCTAAAATCGGTACGGCACATTTAGACGGCCTGATTGCCAATGATAGCCGGTGGGGCCATATTGCCGGTGGCGAGAAGTTGCCCGTCAACCAGGCGCCGATCATACTCGAAGATCATCTTGAGAACATCGCAGCTAAATTGGCACCGGTGGCAGGAAAGTCGCTACATTTTATTTTTGCAAACGACGAGCTCATCCATGCAAAGTCATTGGAGCTCGAGCCTTTTTACAAGATTCATGACGCCCGTTACATGTTGTATTGGATGATGCTCAACCATGGGGAATATAAAACTTATCTCGATTCTCTGGAACACATAGAAAAGGAGCAGCTGGCCCTGCAAAAGCGAACCGTTGATTTTGTAGCACCGGGCGAGCAGCAACCCGAAGTAGACCATGCGCTGATGAAGAAGAATGCACATACCGGAAATTTTGAAGATGCCTTTTGGAGAGATGCCAAAGACGGTGGATATTTTAGTTACTTAATGACAACACAGGGCGAAACAAATCTTTCTTTGTATGTGCGCTATTGGGGAGCGGAATGGGGGAATCGGAAATTCAATATTTATGTGGATGATGAAAAACTACTAACGGTAGATAATACCGGTAAATGGAATGTATCGGCTTTTAAAGCGGAGACTTATCCAATTCCGGCTTCGATGCTGGAAGGAAAGAAGCAAATACGTGTAAAATTTCAAGCTTTGCCAGGCAATACCGCTGGTGCCGTTTATTATATCCGTTTAGTGAAACCAGAAAAATAGCATGTGAATGGAAATACTCGAAAGGTGATTATTAAAAAGAAAAGGAATGAAAAGGAAAATAACGAATTATTTTGGCGTTACTTTACTACTGATTTGTTTTTATATGCTTTCTGCTAAGCTAAAAGAGCAGGAAACTTGGGTAGGCACCTGGGCAACAGCACCACAACTGGTTGAGCCACATAATATGCCCCCCAAGCCAGGGCTCAGTGGCCACTCGTTGCGTCAAATAGTACGGGTATCGATTGGAGGAGAGCAACTTCGCCTCCATCTTTCAAATGTTTTCAGTGAAGAGCCCATGTGCTTAAAAGCGGTATCTATTGCGGTTTCTAAAGGAGCAGGAGCGGTTGATACTGCCTCGCTAAAGCGCGTGCTATTTGGAGGAAAGGAAGGGATTACCATGCAACCGCATGGCAACGCTGTTTCCGATCCGATTTCTTTTCATGTAGTTCCCGGTTCACAATTGGCGGTTACCATTTGTTTTGGCCAAACTTCCACTACAGTCACCGGGCATCCTGGCTCGAGAACAACATCTTATATCTTAGAAGGTGATCAAACCAATCGAGCAGATTTTTCACAGGCAGTGTTGACCAATCATTGGTATGTGTTGAATGGCATTGACGTACAAGCAACACCTAAAGCAGCTGCAATTGCAATACTAGGTAACTCCATTACTGATGGTCGAGGCTCGGGGACCAATAAACAGAATCGATGGACGGATATATTATCGGAGCAATTGTTACAACATCCATCAACTAGCAAGATTGGCGTTTTAAATCTGGGAATTGGTGGTAATTGTGTGTTACGAGGTGGGTTAGGGCCAAGTGCTTTAAGCCGTTTTGACCGGGATATATTTGCTCAAAGTAAGGTGCGCTGGCTATTGATCTTGGAAGGCATCAATGATATTGGCGGAATCCGAAAAGCAGAAGACGCGCCTCGGGTGGCGCAGGAGTTAATAGCAGCGTATCAGCACATGATCAATCGGGCACATGAAAGGGGCATCAAAGTATACGGTTGTACGATACTACCCTTTGCAAAATCATTTTATGACACGCCGTATAAGCAGCAAGCAAGAGATACCGTAAATAATTGGATCAGAACGAGTGGCCGGTTTGATGCGGTTATTGATTTTGACCAGGTCATGCGGAGTAAAATGGACGCACGTACGATTTTAGCTGATATGCACGATGGCGACTTTTTACATCCAAATGAAAGAGGTTACCAACGCATGGGAGAGGCCATCGATTTAAAGCTATTTAAATAATATACCTTGCTGATTAAATCATGAATTGAAAGACGAGTAAAAAATAGCTGAGAATAGGGTGTTGGATGGTTGTTAAAATGGTTAGTACAGGCTTTCATTTTATCTTGACAAAGGTACAATGGTAAGCTAGAAAAGCATAGCAAAAAGATCTAAATAGTTAGAAATATGGTTAAATTAATCAATGCGTAAATGATTAATTTGCCAACGTTGGTAATTTTCGTAACTATCAGATTATAAAAATGTTAATTTTTAGTGTTAGTGTAACGCTTATTTGAAGTTTTTTTTAGAAAATTGATTTGTATTTGCTTACCTTAGCAGAAGCTAACTGATTCGCTTAAACACCTATTTTCAGAAAGGGCCTCTGTTATGTATGTTCAAAAAAACGCTAAAATTGCTTGGGTACTGGTTGCTTTTATGGCTTATGCAGGAATGCTTTACAGCCAATCTATTCCCACTGGTTTTAAAAGTTATACAGCAAAAGATGGCCTATCATCCAATACGGTTTATGGTATTCTCAAAGATCGCTTTGGTTTCTTATGGCTCGCTACCGAAGATGGCTTGAACCGCTTTGATGGTACCAGCTTTAAGGTATATCGACATGATGCGAAAAGGCAAGGAGGTTTACAGGCGAATCACATCAGCGCCTTATATGAAGATGTAAATGGTTGTCTGTGGATCGGTACTAATGGTGGAGCCCTCAGTTTCTACGATCGAAAAAAAGACTCCATTCTTAATTTTCTTGGCGATGGTCAAAAGCCTTTTAGTACCGCCATAACATCCATTGGTAGTGATCATGTCGGTCATATTTGGGTTACTTCCTATGGTGGTCTTTATATCATCGATCCTAAAAGCAGAAAGCAATCAACAGCCGCTGTATACAAACAATTGAAGAGGTTTTTTGCAGGAAAGGTCTCTTTGGCAGTTTTCCGCGATAGTAAACAACGGATGTGGATAGGAACGGATGCTGGTTTATATATGTTTGATAAAAAAGCTAGCCATTTAGGTGTATATAAACATGAGAAGAAAAACAAAAGCAGCTTACCGAGTAATTACATAACCAGTATTACAGAAGATGGGCATGGACGTATTTGGATTGGTACCTTAAATGGTTTAAGTATGCTGGTCCCTGGAAAAACGCAGTTTCGCACCTTTAATCAAACAACTGATACAGGAAACATTAGCAGTAACCGTGTCTATGCATTGGCTGCAGACGGTGAAGAAGGATTATGGATTGGAACAGATGAGGGGCTCGATGTCATGAATGTTTCATCATTTGCAGTGAAGAGTTTTAGACCCGATAAACGAAATGCGTATAGTTTAAATAGTCGGTCTATCCGTTCCATTTTAATTGATGAATCAGGTATTTATTGGGTGGGTACTTTTCAGGGAGGGTTAAATAAATATGATAAAAACCTTTCCCAATTTAGTTATAAAGAATACAATCCATTTGATCCTTATGGGCTGCGTTCGCCAATTGTAACTTCATTTGCTGAAATTCAGCAGCATGTATTTGTGGGTACAGACGGCGGTGGCTTACATTTATTTGACCGTACAACCGCTCGACTCAAACATATTAATTTGGTTCCACAAAATAAATTTTGTGAACATGATTTAAGTATATTGACTATGGAGATGGGTCGTAATCAACAGCTTTGGATAGGCACCTATATGGACGGACTGTTCCGTTATGACCCCGTGACAAGGAGGGCAACACAAATCGTAAAAGGAAATGAGGCTAATCAACTGAATCACGATGATGTGTTCTGTCTAAAAGAAGATCGTGCCGGAAATTTATGGATAGGAACCAATGGTGGTGGCTTGAATGTGTTACGTGCGAATGGCGGTAAAATAGATAAGTATGTATACAATCCCAAACGGAAAGGAAGTCCATTGGAGCCATCCAGTAATTACATTAGAGCTATAGAAGAGGATAAACAAGGGTTTATTTGGGTTGGCACCTTCGGCTCAGGGATTTCTGTTTTTGATCCAAATACACAACGTTTTTCTTTTTTCAATAAAGAGAATAGTGCTTTGCCTAGCAATTATGTGCTATCTATTAAGCAGGATAAGCAGGGCGATATTTGGGTAGGAACAAATGGGAATGGCATTGGACTATTAAAAAAGGGAACGCATCAATTTATCTCATTTTCAGAAAGTGACGGACTGATCAATGGCATGATTCATCGGATCGTGGAAGATCAATCAGGTAATTTGTGGTTCAGCACAAATAAAGGTCTGAGTTGTTATGAGGTAAATAAAAAGCAATTTAAAAATTATTCCTACCATGTTGGCCTACAGCCTGGCCCATTTATGTTGAGCGCAGGTTTGTGTTTATCTGATGGCGAAATTTTCTTTGGGGGGCAAAAGGGATTTAATTATTTTAATCCAACGGATTTAAAGACAAATAAAAATATTCCAGAAGTTGTTTTGACAGATCTTAGAGTCGATAACCAGTCTATTGCTCCTTCTAAGAACGGTCCAATTAAAGAATCTTTGCTGACTACCAAAGAGATCAATCTGAAATACAAACAGAATTTTTCGATTGCTTTTGAGGCATTGAATTTTACCGCACCAGAAGAGAATCAATATGAATATTTATTGGAGGGGTTCGACAAACGATGGATTCGTGCGGATAGAGAGCACATTGCATATTATACAAATCTGGATCCGGGAGTCTATATTTTCCACGTACGGGCAAGTAATAATGATGGTATTTGGAACAAGATAGGTAAATCTATCACGATCTTGGTGGCACCTCCATTTTGGAGAACTGCCTATGCGTATTTGGCCTATGCCCTACTTATCGTTGGTGTTTTATTCTATGCGAGACATCGGGGAATTAAAAAGCTGGAAGCGAAGTTTGCATTGGAGCAGGAACGATTACAAGCTAAACAACTTTTAGAACAGGAACGTAAAGAAGCTGAACATCTACATCGATTGGACCGCATGAAGATTAAATTTTTGACCAACCTGAGCCATGAATTCCGTACGCCAATTTCGTTGATTATGGGGCCGGTAGATAACTTATTAAAACAGATAAAGGAACAAGGACCGTCAAGCCAGCTTCATTTAGTCAAGCGAAATGCCAGGCGTTTGCTCAACCTGGTAAATCAATTGCTTGACTTTAGGAAAATGGAAGAGCAGGAATTGAAACTCCAATGCAACGAAGGTGAATTGGTTTCTTTTTTGGAGGAAGTAAGTGATTCTTTTAATGACTGGGCACTCCGAAAAAAGATAGATTACGCTTTTTCAACATCTATATCTTCAGCAAATGTATATTTTGATCAAGATAAGATAGAGCGTGTTTTATTTAATTTGCTTTCCAATGCATTTAAATTTACACCAGAAGGGGGGATCATTCGTTTCCATTTAGACACATTGCAAGAAATAAAGATGGATGATGCATTTGTGTCTGTAGTAATCCGTGTAGAAGATTCAGGGATCGGTATACCAAAAGATGCTCATCAACGTATTTTTGATAGCTTCTTTCAGTACGCTACGGATAACCTTATTCTAAATCAGGGTACAGGTATTGGTCTTTCGATTGTAAAGGCTTTCGTGAAAATGCATGGGGGAGACCTGAATCTGCAAAGTGAACCAGGAAAAGGCAGCTGCTTCTCGTTTTGCTTGCGCTTAGAACAAGTGAAATCGCAAATAAAAACACTAGAAAAATCGATTGTAGGCAATCATCAATCTAATGAAGAAGCTGTAGAACAGCGTGATAGCCCGCCTGTGGCCAGCGAAAGCCAGTCTTCGCAACTCCCTTCAGTATTGATTATTGAAGATGATGATGATTTTCGTTTTTATATCAAAGATAACTTGAAATCTTCTTATTTACTATATGAAGCGTCTAATGGTAAAGAGGGTTGGCAACGTGCATTGTTTTATCATCCTGATATGATTGTTTGCGATGTGCAGATGCCCATTATGAATGGATTGGATTTGGTGCATAAGTTAAAATCAGACGGTAGAACCAAACATATTCCGGTGATTTTGTTGACTGCGGCTGATGAAAAATATGGTTTGTTGAACGGTTTGGAAGCGGGGGCGACCGACTATATGACGAAACCTTTTGATTTTGCGGTGTTACAAGCTAAAATTAAAACCTTGCTTTCACTCAATCAAGTGTTTAAGGATACGTATACCAAGCAATTGAGCATAGCAGTACCAGAAACAGAAATTGTTTCTGAAAAAGAGCGGTTTTTACAGAAGGTTTTGGTCTATATCCATGAGCACATGGCCGACAGCCAATTGTCTGTAGAAGTATTGAGCGCGCATTTGTCTATAAGTAGGGCATCACTCTATAATCGGATGCTTGAATTCACAGGAATAACACCTGTTGAATTCATTCGCTCGGTTAAATTGGAACGTGCCGCTTATTTATTAGAAAAAAGCGATATGACCATTGCAGAAGTCGCTTATGAAACGGGTTTTGCAAATCCCAATTATTTTACAAAAGTCTTCAAGACGAAGTACCAGCTTACGCCTTCGGAATACATGCAATCAATATCGAAAAACCAAGAAATTCTAGTATAACACCACCGTCTTGGCTTACCTTTAGCTGTCAAATAGAACATTTTTATAAAAACCTTATTAAGATGAAATTTTTTATAGATATAGCTAGTCTGCTGCAAATTAAGGAAGTGTATGAATTGGGCGTACGGGATGGTGTGTCTGCAAACCTCTCATTAATAGCGAAAGAAAGACAAACAAACATACTTCTTTAAAATAAATTACAATGAATACACGATCATACCCCATCATACTACTGCTCTTTTTATGTTCTTTTCATATGGCAGTTGCTCAGGTAAATACAAAGGGTCTTAAAGATTACTACCACGATTTTTTTCCAATTGGAGTAGCCGTCAACGCACGATCAATGCAAGGAGAGGAAGCTCAACTCTTACTCCAAGAATTTAATAGCGTTACGCCAGAGAATGCCATGAAAATGGAGGTTATACATCCCAAAGAAAAGATATACCACTGGAAATTGGCTGACAGTATCGTCGCTTTTGCCCAAAAATACCACTTACAGGTTCGGGGGCATACCTTGCTCTGGCACCAACAGGCGCCCAATTGGATTTTTGTAGATGATCAAGGGAATCCGGTGAATAAAGAAACATTACTAAACCGGCTGAAAGAACATATATATACGGTAGTTGGTCGTTATAAAGGGAAGATTTATGCTTGGGATGTCGTCAATGAAGCTGTTGATGATAATCCGAAAAATTTTTTGCGTTCATCCAAATGGATACAGATTGGTGGAGAGGAAATAATAGCGAAAGCGTTTGAGTATGCACATGAAGCTGATCCCGAAGCGTTATTGTTTTATAATGATTATAATAGCGAACGACCAGAAAAAAGGGAACGTATTTACCGATTATTGAAGCAGTTGAAAGATGCAGGCGTGCCCATTCACGGAGTGGGGTTGCAGGCACATTGGTCGATATTTGAACCTTCTGCCGAAGAATTGATACAAGCCATTGAACAATATGCTTCATTGGGATTGCAACTGCATTTTACTGAATTGGATATGTCGGTGTATCCTTGGGAAAAAGACAGCAGAAGAAAACGCCCCGGTGAAGATGACGCTTTAACGCCTGAAAAGGAGCAACAACAAATTGACCAATATGCAAAGGTTTTTTCCATCTTTAGAAAATATAAATCCCATATTACGAGCGTAACCTTTTGGAATCTATCTGATCGTTATTCGTGGTTGGATTATTATCCGATTAGGGGAAGAAAGAATTATCCATTGTTATTTGATCAACAGTTAGAGCGAAAAAAAGCTTATTGGAAGGTGGTCGATTTTTAAGGGTAAATACATACTTAAAAATGGGGGTGATGTATGCACACATCGGCCACCCATTTTTGTTTTCAAATTATTTAATTAATCAACCTGTTGGGGTTGACTGATAAACGGATCAATCATTTTTATTCTGCCATCTGCTAAATGCGTGAGCTCCGTTACTTTTACATTGCGCAAATGGGTCTTGCCCGATAATTCTGTGTCATGATAGAAGATATACCATTTCCCTTTAATTTCAATGATGGAATGATGGGTTGTCCACCCTTGCACGGGTTCCATAAAATGGCCAGCGTAAGTAAAAGGCCCCATAGGCGAATCGCCTATAGCGTAAGCTAAAAAATGTGTATCACCGGTTGAATAAGTAAAATAATAACGCCCGTTATATTTATGCATCCATGCCCCTTCGAAAAAGCGACGTCCATGGTCGCCACCGAGAATCGGTTTACCTGTGCTGTCCAAAAGGAGCGCTTTCTCCACCGGGCCATCAAATGCTATCATGTTTGGTTTTAATTTAGCAACACGGCAGCTGATTGCCGGAGAATCATCTTGTTTGAGATCGGTAAATGATCCATCCGCTTCATAATTTCCGGTTTCCCAACGTTGCAACTGCCCACCCCAAATACCGCCAAAATACATATACGCCTGATCGTCGTCATCTATGAATACAGCAGGATCAATACTGTAACTTCCTTTGATAGGTTCTTTCATTGCTTTGAATGGACCGGCAGGAGTGCTAGCCGTTGCTACACCGATACGAAAAACATCATCCTTATCCTTGGCCGGAAAATATAAATAATAGGTGCCGTTCTTATAGGCAGCATCGGGTGCCCAAAGTTGGCGTTTCGCCCACGGAATATCAGCTACGTCTAAGGCTATCCCATGATCAGATACTGCACCTTCAATATTGTCCATTGATAGAACATGATAATCGCGCATAGCAAAATGATCACCATGATCATTTTCAGGGGTACCGGCGTCGATATCGTGCGAAGGATAAATGTATATTTTACCTTCGAAAACATGAGCTGAAGGATCAGCTGTGTAAATGGAGCTAATTAATGGAGCGGATAAAAATTGTTGCTTTTCTGTTGTTACCGTTGCTTTCTGCTTGGATGATTGCTGTTGATGGCATCCTGAAAAAAAACAAATGATAGACGTGGACGCTATCCAAGCGGCTAAATGAGTTTTCATATGTTCCTGCTTTTTTAATAATTTAATTGTTTGCCATAAACTGCTTAGGGCACTTTCAAAACTACTGGAAGATGTAGATATGAAGCCAATGAAAATGTTTAAAAGGATAGCAATAATGTATAACATGTGCGTAAACTTTTTACAGACAGTATAGAAACTACTCCATACCTTTGAGCGCGGGTTGGAAGGTGAACGGCAGAGAATGCTTTCTATTATGGTCGACCGGCATATGCTGTTGTGGGCCTGATTTAACGCGTGGTTGTCTTTATCAGTAGTTTAAATGCTTCAATGAATTGATTCAGATCGTCTTTTGTCTGAGCGTCATGGAGCTCCCCTTGATCATCTAATTTGCCTTTGACGCCCGCTATGAGCAAGGTCGTTTCGGCTGTAAAATGAGCCATCAATGTTTTCATAATAAGCTCAAGCTCTTTTTGCCCCTTTCTTCCGTCTGCAGATGCCACGATTAGACCTGTTGGTTTATCAGAAAAAATGGTCGTAGATACACACCACTCAAAAGCATTTTTAAGTCCGCTGGGAATGCTAAAAATATATTCGGGTGTACAAATTAAAATGCCGTCGGCATTTTTAATGGCCTCTCTAAAGGCTGCTATGGCTTTTGGTGTATCCCGAATCGCGTGATCAGGGTCAAAATGAGGCAGCGCTTTCAACCTGTTAAAAACGGTCAACTCAAAATAATTCTTGGTTAGCTGGGCAATGATATCAATGAGTTGCTGATTGGATGAACGTGCGCTCGCACTACCATTAATAACCAATATTTTATACCGTATATGCATGGATAAGTTGTTTGTTTGCTTACCAATAAGTTTCCAATGATAATTAATTTTATGAGAGGACACAATTTGTTGCCAATAACCGCAAACCTCTCATACTTTCCGGAATCGATTGCGTAGATTTTTGAACTGGTGCTTATCCGCTGTTTAAACGGTTAAATGTCTCGGTAACAGCTATTATAAATGATGGTGTTGCTTTCTACAGGATGGGGCAGGTTGCTTGGCTTTTGGTGATATCGTTGTTTTGTGTGTTAAATGCCTTACTAACATTTATTAAAGACTACCAATTAAACAAACAAGATGAGTAAAACCAAACAAAAAATGCATGTATGGAAGTATGCCTGGGGTATGCTTTTACTATTTTTTACCTTATCTGGGCTTGCACAGACACAAACCATTTCCGGATTGGTAAAAGATGCTTCTAGCGGTGCTCCTTTACCAGGGGTTACCGTGCTAGTAAAGGGAACTAACAGCCTGACACAAACAGACAATAATGGTCAGTTCACCGTACAGGCCAGTCTGGATCAAACCCTCATTTTTCGGTATGTAGGATATGAAGAGCTGCAGCACTTGATCAAGAGCAATACGGTGCAGGTACAGCTCCGCAGTAATTTACAGGAGCTGGAAGAAGTGGCGGTAGTTGGTTACAATGTGGTTAAGAGAGAAAATTTAACCGGGGCGGTAGCCAGCATTGGGAGTAAACAAATTGAACAACTACCCGTGCAGAACTCCTTGCAGGCCATGCAAGGGCGTATGGCCGGAGTAGATGTAACGGCCAATGCACGTCCGGGCGAAATGGGTAGCATCCGGGTACGGGGCAATCGATCCTTATTGGCAACGAATAACCCTCTTTACGTGGTGGATGGTGTACCTTTGGCAGCAGGTGGTATTGATGCGATTAACCCACATGACATCGAAACCATCGATGTATTGAAAGATGCTTCGGCCACAGCGGTATACGGATCAAGGGCAGCCAATGGGGTAATCATGATTACGACCAAGAAAGCAAAACAAGGAACCACGCAGATCAATTACAATGTCATCAATACCTTTGAGACCATTAATGATTTGGATGAGACATTCAATGCGGCTGAATATGCCGAATATAGAAGAAATGCATATCGATCGGTAAATATGGATAATCCTACTACGGGTTATACCACATACTATCCGAATCCTACAGAGGATAAACGTATTCTGGGCACAGATCCTTATGCTTGGGAAACGATCGCCAAAGGTTATACCTGGGTTGATAAGGACAATCTCGTTGCTCAAATGCGGCCAACAACGGCTGATGAGAAGGAAAAATGGGGAGTAGACGAAGTGCCCATGTATAATGCAGATGCCATCCCTACAACCAATTGGACAGACTATGTGAGCCAAACGGGTATTACTACTGATCATACGTTGAATGTAGCCATGGGTACTGATAAAATGTCGGCCAATTTTACAGGCGGATATTTGAACCAAAAAGGCACCAATAAAGGACAGGATTATAAACGGTACAGCTCAAGAGTAGGTTTGGAGTTGCGGCCAACAAATTGGTTTACCCTAGGTGCGTCCATCAATGGTACTTGGTCTGTTCAGAATTATGGCTATACGGGGTCAGGCAGTAGAGCAGCAAACGCCATATACGGAGCGGCTAAAGGGATGTTGCCTTATGCGGTTCCCTATGATAATGAAGGAAATTTTATCTACATGCCTGGCGGCGATACCAATATTGTTAACCCGATTTTGGAAGATCAATACGTGATTAATGAACGTACAGCATTACGGGCCTTGGGTAGTTTTTACGCCGAAATCCAAATCATAGACGGCTTGAAATTCCGGACCAATTACGGACCTGATTTCCGGAACTACCGAAATGGCCAATTTCAGGATGCGCGCTCCATTTTGAGGGGCGGAGGGGCAGACGATTCGCAGAATCAAGCTAGTTTATCGAAAAGTCAGAATTTTGCCTGGACTTGGGATAACCTGATTTATTACAACAAAACTTTTGCTGAAAAGCATAACATCGATATCACCTTATTGCAAAGTACTTCGGCGAACCGGACGGAATCTTCCGATATGACGGCTGAAGATTTACCGTATAACAGTCAGTTGTGGTATAATTTGCAATCAACACAAAAGGGAGCTTTAAAATCTTGGGGTTCGGGTTATTCTAAAACAACTTTAATGTCGTATATGGCGCGGGTGAATTATACCTTTAACGATAAATATATTTTAACGGCATCTAACCGCTGGGATGGTTCTTCTGTGTTGGCACCTGGGAATAAGTGGCAATCTTTCCCCGCCATAGCAGGTGCTTGGCGAATGGAGCAAGAGCCTTTTGTACAGCAAGTTTCGTGGATCGATCAGTTGAAATTGAGAATAGGTTTAGGTACTACCGGTAACTCGGCTATCGACCCTTATACTACGATGGGCGGTTTGATACAAATGCCGATTGTTTTTGGTAATGAGGTACAAATGGGCTATATCCCTTCTGATCCAAAGGCTTCCAATCCGGGTACGATGGCCAATCGAAACCTGCGATGGGAAAAAACAACCCAATGGAATGCAGCCATTGATTTTGGCTTGCTGAAAAACAGGTTAAGTGGTTCGCTTGATTTTTATAGCTCGCGTACGAGCGATCTGCTCATGAACCGGCCCATTCCCTCGGTCAACGGTTTCACCACGATGTATTACAATGTAGGTAAAACCAAAAACAGAGGGGTAGAGCTCTCGCTGACTTCATTGAACATCGATCGGCCTGATTTTAAATGGCAAACCAGTTTCAACATCGCAACCAATAAAGACGAAATTGTGGAGTTGTTGGATGGCCAGTCAGACTTGCAGGCATCTAATTTCTTTATTGGTCAACCGCTGTTTGTGTACTATGATTTTGAAAAGATAGGTATTTGGCAGACGGCTGATAAAGCAGAGATGGATAAATTTAATGCCAACGGCGCTACCTATGAGGCTGGTGATATTCGTGTGGCTGATTTAAATGGCGATTACATCATCGATAACAACAACGATCGAAAAGTATTGGGCAACCGTTTCCCGAAATGGACTTCGGGTATCACCAATACCTTCAATTACCAGAATTGGGAACTGTCGTTTTTCTTCTATGCGCGTTGGGGCTTCTTGATCGAAGGTGGAGCGGTGGATATGCAAGGGCGTTATGCCTCGCGCAAGGTGGATTACTGGACACCTGATAATCCAACCAATGCCTATCCGCGTGCCGATTTTGGCAATGGCGGTCAGCCGATTCATTATTCGGCTATGAATTATCAAAATGGTTCGTTTATTAAGCTTCGTAATGTGTCTTTAGGGTACAATTTTGGCAAAAGCGTGTTGTCTAAAATTCATTTGAGCAATTTAAAGCTGTATGGCCAATTGCTCAATCCTTACTTGTACACCAAAAATGGATTTATCGATCCAGACATCAACTCTTCTGTTTCGTCTAGAAGTTTTGTTATCGGACTGAATGCAACCTTTTAATTGAAAAACGATCATGAGAATATTAAATAAAAAGCTATTCATCGGCCTCTTATTGGCCGGTACCATTATACCCACGTCTTGCTCCAAATTTCTAGATGAGGAAGTAGTAGCAACGCTCACCAACCAGCATTACGAATCAGTAGAAGGTTTAGAAAGTTTGGTAGCAGGGATGTATGATGGGCTCCGTTTCCATTTTAATTATGAATGGGCTTACACCACCACGAACTATGGGGTGGATGAATTTACCAATGGTGGTGGTTTGGATAAGGTGCATTTCAATACCTATTCCAGTGTTTTGGATCCGTCCATCGCAGAATTTGCCAATGTTTGGGATAATATGTATGGCAATATCAATACGGCCAATACAGGGATTAAACATATCCCAACGGTATATCCGGAGGGGGCACAGAAAAATACACGCTTGGGCGAATGTTATTTCATGCGTGCTTTTGATTATTTTAAATTGGTGAAACAGTTTGGTGGTGTACCGCTTAAATTGGAACCTTCTGAAAGTTTGCAAACGGAGTTTGTACGCGCATCTGCAGAAGCAGTTTATGCACAAATTATCAGTGATTTTAGGGCGGCCGTAGATTTACTACCTACAAATCCCGAACAAGTTGGTCGTATTACCAAAGCGGCTGCAGCACATTGTCTGGCAAAAGCCTATCTGTATCGGGCGAGTGAGTTGAATGCGGCTTTTAGCAAAACTACAGATCTGGATAGTGCCATTTATTTTGGTGAGCAGGTCATTAACAACTCACCCAATAAATTGGCAACTGATTTTGCTGATATTTTCCGCTATACCAAAGTGAATGACGCGAACGAAACCAATCCGGAAATTTTGCTATCGGCACAGTTTGATGATCAAGAAGCATTGGCTGGTCGTTATGGCAATCAAACACACCTCTATTTTTTATCTATTTATCAAACATTGCCTGGTATGATTCGAGATATAGCCAATGGCCGCGAATTCCAGCGCCTACGGCCAACCGATTATGCCATTGATGTGTACAATAAAAAAGTTGATTCACGTTTCTATAAAAGCTTTAAATTTGCTTATATCGCTAACAATGCGAAAACATTACCGAAATGGAATGCCTCGAATGCGCCTCGTCCAGATCTGGTGGGACAATTCAAATTCAATGTAGGCGATACAGCAATTGTCTATATCGCAAACGACAAAAATGATACGCGTTTTACGGCAGAGACCATTAATAAGTCGGCCCCAACCTTATTTGTGCGGTATTATTTAGAAGATGGAAAGGTAACCACCAATTGGACACTCAGTCAGTATTTAGCACTCTCTAAATATATTGATCCCTTCCGGTCGTCTGTTTCTGCCCAAAAAGGTACGCGCGATGGCATTTTGGCGCGTATAGGCGAAACTTATTTAATTGTGGCCGAAGCATATGGTAGAAAGAACGACTACGCTTCTGCCTTGAAATACATCAATATTTTAAGGCAACGTGCCGGATTTAATGAGGGCGAAGACCGGACACCGGTGTATTATCGGGCAGAAAATGTATCGGCAGGTACCACGAGTTCAACTAAAGATGCAATGGTGGTAACCGAAGCAGCGTTTACACCGGGTACACCACAGGCAGCTGCGGAAATGTATCCGCCATCGGCAGCATCAATGCAGCAGTGTTTTATTCATTTCATACTAAATGAACGTTCGCGCGAGCTTATGGGCGAATTCCATCGTTGGGAAGACCTATCGCGCACGAAGACCTTAGTAGAAAGAGATCAGCAATTTAATCCGGAGGCGGCCCCTAATGTGCGGGAAAAACATTTATTAAGACCGATACCACAAAGCTTCTTGGATGCTGTGCAGAAAAACGGCCAATCCTTAACACCAGAAGAACGCGCCGCGATGCAAAACCCAGGTTGGTAAAATAAAAAAGTCATGATGCTACAACATGTATGGAAAGGATGTCTGCTGCTGCTGGTCGGCCTATGTTGGTCAAACCGGGCAGTACATGCGCAAACTCGAGTCAAATATAATTTCAATGCCGATTGGAAACTGAAACCAGTCGACATACCGGATGCACAACGCGTTGATTACGATGATGCCGACTGGCAAACGGTAACTTTACCGCATGCCTGGAATGAAGACGCAGCTTTCAAAGTAGCCATTGACCAATTACCAACAGGTATCGTGTGGTACCGTAAACATTTTAAACTCCCTGCTCAGGCTAAAGGGCAAAAAGTGTTCATTGAATTTGAGGGGATACGTCAAGCCGGTACCATCTACGTCAATGGTCAATATGTGGGTTTACACGAAAACGGCGTGATGGCTTTTGGTTTGGATATCACCGATCGCGTTGATTTCAATCAGGAGAATGTCATAGCCCTGCGTATTGATAATGATTGGGATTACCGGGAAAAGGCTACCAATACCAAGTTTCAGTGGAGCGATCGAAATTTTAATGCTAACTATGGAGGTATTCCTAAAAACGTATGGTTACACGTAACCAATAAGCTGTATCAGACCCTTCCGTTATATACGTTCTTGCAAACGAGCGGAACGTATATTTACGCGAAGGATTTTGATATACCACATAAAACAGCTACCGTAGTGGCTCAAAGTGAAGTAAAGAATGAATACACAATAGCCAAGACCTTTGGCTTCGAAGTGGAGGTCATAGACTTGGATGGAAATACGGTGAAGAAGTTTGAGGGGCCTACCACCACGCTCCGCTCGGGCGAAACCAAAAATGTAACAGCCGAAGCGCGTTTGCAGCACCTGCATTTTTGGAGCTGGGGATATGGTTACCTCTATACCGTGGTAACCCGATTGAAAGTGGATGGTAAAGCGGTGGATGAAGTATATACCAAAACCGGTTTCCGAAAAACGGCCTTTCACGAAGGCATGGTTTATCTCAATGATCGGGTGTTGATGATGAAAGGGTATGCACAACGTACCAGTAATGAATGGCCTGCTATCGGCCTATCTGTACCACCTTGGTTGAGTGATTTTAGCAATGGCCTGATGGTGGCCAGTAATGCCAATTTGGTGCGATGGATGCATATCACACCCTGGAAACAGGACATTGAATCATGTGATCGGGTGGGCTTGTTGCAAGCGATGCCCGCGGGCGATGCCGAACATGATGTAGAAGGAACACGCTGGGAGCAGCGTAAACAATTGATGCGCGATGCGATGATTTATAACCGTAATAATCCCAGTATCGTTTTTTACGAATGCGGTAACGAATCTATTAGCGAGCAACACATGCGCGAAATGAAAGCCATCCGCAATCAATATGATCCTTTTGGCGGTCGTGCCATCGGCTCGCGTGAAATGTTGGATAGCAAAGTGGCCGAATATGGCGGTGAAATGCTCTATATCAATAAAAGTGCGGATATCCCAATGTGGGCCATGGAGTATTCGCGCGACGAAGGTTTGCGCAAATATTGGGATGAATATACCCCACCTTACCATAAAGATGGCGACGGACCGCTCTACCGCAATGCACCTGCGAAAGCGTATAACCGGAATCAGGACAGCCATGCCATAGAAGATGTGATCCGTTGGGATGAATATTGGCGCCAGCGCCCGGGTACGGGTAAACGGGTAAGCTCGGGCGGTGTGAACATCATCTTTTCTGATTCGAATACGCACTTTCGTGGTGCAGAGAACTATCGGCGTAGTGGTGAGGTCGACCCCATGCGGATTGAAAAGGATGGGTATTATGCTCATCAGGTAATGTGGGATGGCTGGGTCGATGTGGAAAAACCTCGGGTGCATATCATCGGACATTGGAATTATCGTCCAGATGTGACCAAGCCTATGTATGTAGTCGCTGCTGGAGAAAGGACAGAGCTATTTGTGAATGGGAAGTCGAAAGGTTTCGGGCAGCGTAGCTATGATTTTCTATTTACCTTTCCCGATATCACGTGGGAAGCAGGAACGATCAAGGCCGTTACCTATGATGAGGCAGGTAAGGTGTTGGCTACGGATGAGATACAGACAGCAGGCGAACCCAAAAGTGTGAAACTCACCGTAAGGCATGCACCAAAAGGCCTAAAGGCCGACGGTGCTGATTTAGCGCTGGTGACGGTAGAAGTGGTGGATGCCAAGGGAAATCGATGCCCCACTGCCTTGAATCAAATTGATTTTGCATTGAATGGCCCTGCCGAATGGCGAGGTGGGATTGCCCAAGGGCCTGATAATTATATTTTAGCTAAAAGCCTACCGGTAGAAGGGGGTGTAAATCGCATACTGATTCGATCCACCACCCAAGCGGGTAAGATTAGGCTCAAAGCGCAATCAGCGGGTTTAACAGCTGCTGAAATCAGCTTGGTGTCCGTTCCGGTAAAAGTGGAGAACGGTTTGTCTTTACAACGACCAGATGATGGCTTGAAGCCCAGCCTGCAGCGTGGGCCAACACCTGTCGGTTCTTCCATCAATCCCACCCGCAAGGCACTGCCTATCCAACGTGTACAGGCAGGTGCCCACACCGATCAGGCGGCACAAAGTTACGACGACAATGAGCTTTCGGGCTGGACAAACGACGGTAAGCTGGAGACAGCTTGGATTACCTATCAATTGGATAAACCGGCGGCCATTAAAGAATTGGTGCTAAAGCTCAATAATTTCCGTACGCGCAGTTATCCATTACAGATATTGGTTGATGGACAGGAAGTGTTCAAAGGCGAGACTGAGAAGAGCTTGGGCTATATCACCTTGCCTTGTAAGAACGTGAAAGGCCAAAGCATAACCATCCGCTTGCAACAAGCAAAAGCAGCTGATGAACAGACCTTCATTGGTGAAGAAGTTTCGGGTAAAAAACTAGATGATGGACTCATTCAGGCTAGTACCCAAACAAAGAAAGGAACATTGAGTATTATTGAAGCCGAAATTTATGGAAATAATGAAAAATAAACACGTGAATTGTTTGTTCGCCATTTTGCTGGCCTATTTGGCTATATGCCCCTTTAGGTTGCATGCGGCTAACTCAACAATGGATAACCAACAATACAGCTTTACGAAAGATATGGCGGGATACACACGGGTTTATCCCGTTGATGTTTATCAGAGCGACCATCCCTATGGTTATGATTTCGGAACAAAACCCGCATCCCATAAACCTTTTTATTTTTCTGTCAACGCTACGGAAGGTAATTACCGCGTCATCCTCAAGGTGACGGCCCTAAGTGACGATGCCCGGTTTACAGTGAAGGCGGAATCGCGTCGGTTACTGTTGCTGCAAGAGCCGTTAAAGAAGGGAGAACAAGCAACGCGTACATTTATCGTGAATATCAAGGATCGGGCAATTGCAGGTGGGGGCATGGTGAAGCTAAAATCACGTGAATTTGGCAAGCTCGATTGGGATGATAAGTTGACCATTGAATTGGATGCCCAACAGGTGGTGTTGGAACAATTAACCCTGGAGAAGCTGACTACGGCCGCGGTACCCACCTTGTTTTTGGCAGGAAATTCGACAGTTGTTAATCAGGATAATGAACCCTGGGGTTCTTGGGGACAAATGATTCCCGCTTTTTTTACTGCTCAGGTTGCCATAGCCAATCATGCAGAATCAGGCTTGACCTTAGGTAGTTTTCGTGGCTCAAAAAGATTGGATAAGGTACTCAGTATCATGCAACCCAACGATTATCTTTTTATTGAATTTGGACATAATGACCAAAAGGAAAAAGGACCGAAAGACGGCGCTTATGGATCCTATACCAAGCGCTTACGCTTTTTTGTGAAGGCCGTTCGCGAAAAAGGAGGAATTCCAGTTATCGTGACGTCTACGAATCGAAGGACTTTTGATGAACAGGGAAAGATTTACAATTCGCTGGGCGATTATCCAGAAGCTGCCCGTAAAGTAGCTGCTGATCTACAGGTCCCACTGATAGATCTGAATCAAATGACCAAGACCTTGTATGAGGCATGGGGGCCAGAAGACTCAAAAAAAGGTTTTGTACACTATCCAGCACGTACCTACCCCGGACAAGACCAAGCATTGAAAGATAATACACATTTCAATACGTATGGTGCATACGAAATTGCGAAATGTGTCTTGGAGGGCATACGTCAACAGGTACCAGCCTTGCGCCCTTATATGAAGAAAACGGTGCCTACTTTCAATCCAGCGCAACCAGATGCAATAAGTAGCTGGAATTGGCCGGAAAGTCCGCGTGCAGATATCACCAAACCCGACGGCAATTAACCATACATACAAGATGATACGTACTTCTATTTTTTCTATTGCCCTGTTACTATTCAGTTGGTTTCCGGGTTTCTCGCAAGACATCACCAAACAAATTCAATACCTCTCGGGCACGGATAACGAACATACAGTGGCCTGGGATTTCTGGTGTTCGGCCGGAAGAAAAAGTGGTAAATGGGATAAAATAGCCGTTCCGGCACATTGGGAACAACAAGGCTATGGCCATTATAACTACGGAAGGGATTATGTGACTTATGGTAAGAACTTTCGTTTTTTTGATGAAAAAGGGGTATACCGCCATATATTCAACATACAACCCAATTGGAAAAATAAAAAGATATTCCTGGTGTTTGAAGGGGTGATGACTGATGCGGAAGTCCGTATCAATGGCCATTTAGCGGGTCCGGTTCATCAGGGTTCTTTTTATCGCTTTAAATACGATATCAGCAAGCAATTGCGATTTGATCAACCCAATCAATTGCAGGTTACAGTAAGTAAAATGTCGGCTGATCGTTCTGTGAATAATGCAGAACGACTTGCTGATTATTGGATATTTGGTGGGATATTCCGGCCGGTGTACCTCGAAGCGGTGCCTCAGACCTTTATTGATTGGACTTCCATCGATGCCCAAGCCGATGGTACTTTTCAAATGGCCGTCCACACGGGAGGCTTGGTATCCGGGCTGTCTTTGCGAAGCGAGATTTTGGATCCAAATGGGAAGCAGGTGCAACAGGTGGAAGCCCCGGTTTCAGCAACGGATTCTGTAACCTTATTGTCTGCCCAAGTGCAATCGCCAAGGTTATGGACAGCCGAAACACCGCATCGCTATGCTGTGAAAACTACCTTGTATAAGAAGGGCAAAGCCATCTATACCACCCAACAGAAATTTGGCTTTAGAACTATCGAAATTCGCAAACAAGACGGGATCTACCTGAATGGCACCAAAATAAAAATGAAAGGTGTAAACCGCCACGTCTGGTGGCCGGAAACGGGCCGTTCGGTTAATCCTACCATTGATTTGAATGATGTAAAGCTCATCAAATTCATGAATATGAACGCCGTTCGTTGTTCGCATTATCCGCCCGACCAGTCTTTCTTAAATATATGCGACTCCTTAGGACTGTATGTGTTGGATGAATTGGCCGGCTGGCAAAAAGCTTATGCAACACCCGTAGGTACTAAATTGGTAAAAGAAATGGTTATTCGCGATGCCAATCACCCGTCTATTATCTTTTGGAGCAACGGGAATGAAGGGGGGCATAATTTCGATCTCGATAGCTTATTTGGAAAATATGATTTGTCTAATCGACCGGTTATCCATGCGCATCACCGTCCGGGAAATGCATTCAATGGAATTGATTGCAACCATTACGAAGATTATTATAGTACCCAGAAAATATTGGCCGATACGAATATTTACATGCCTACAGAATTTTTGCATGCACAAGACGATGGTGGTGGAGCTGCTGGTTTGGCAGATATTTGGGAATCGCACTGGCAAGCGAAGCGCGGTGCAGGTGGCTTTATTTGGGCATTGGTAGATGAAGGTTTGGTACGTACAGATGAAAATAATAGCATCGATGTCAACGGGGTGAATGCGCCTGACGGATTGGTTGGCCCACATCGGGAACATGAAGGAAGTGTCAACGCCATTCGTGAAATTTATTCGCCCATTAAAATAGCTCTCAAGAAACTACCTGCCGATTTTGATGGGCATATATCATTGGAAAACCGCTATCATTTTACCAACTTAAAGGCATGTACAGCACAATGGCAATTGATTAACTTTAGTGGGCCTTTGGATGAAGAAGGAGGATATACCGTAGCGACACAGGGCGATGCTCATTTCTCGTCTATTGCCCCTCTGGAAAAAGGTGAGCTGGTCTTACAGCTACCTAATAATTGGAAAGACCATGATGCACTGGCTTTAAGTGCCTATGATCCACATGGTGAAGAAATATACCGTTGGGTATGGAAAGTCAAACCCGCCGAAAAATTAGCGATACATGCGTTTGCTGAAGAATCAGATACCGTTGTTCGTTTTATGGAAGAGGATAGCCTGTATGTGCTACAGGCCAATGGTATCCGTTTGGGTATCCATAAACAGAGCGGTTTGCTCAGTCAGTTGGGGAATGCCCGTAGTAAACCCTTGTCTTTCCGAAACGGACCGGTATTGGTTCAGGGCACAGCTCAACCGCTCCGTGTAATCCACACCGAACAAAATGGGGAACAGGTGATTGAAACGGTTTATGAAGGTGACCTGAAATATGTGCAATGGCGAATGGAGAAAAGTGGTTGGGTAACCTTGCATTATGCTTATCAGCTAGCGGGCGATTATCCTTTTGCTGGTGTGAGTTTCAATTACCCCGAAAACTATGTCTTAGGGGTAAAGTGGTTAGGTAAAGGGCCTTATCGGGTATGGAAGAACCGTTTGCAAGGCACGACCTATAATGTCTGGAAAAACCGCGATAATGACATCCAGACGGGGCGTTATCCATGGCGCTATCCAGAGTTTAAAGGGTACTATGCCGACGTATCTTGGATGGAAATCAATACAGTGGAAGGCAAGTTTTACATGAGCGCCCCACAAGCGGATCTATACGTGCGCTTATTCGATTTTTACGGTATTACGGGGCCGAAATCATATCCCGAGTTGCCGAAGGGTGATATCTCCCTATTGGATGCGATCCCTCCAATAGGTGGGAAATTAGCCCTGAATTTGAGTACTGACACCTGGCGTTTGGGGCCGCAGAGTGAAAGCAATCACCTAAACGGTAAAATAGTAGAGCGTACGATTTATTTCTACTTTGGAACCCCAAAAGTACAGGGCGAGAATAAACAATTCGAAATGCCTCAAGTAAACATTTTAACCGATCATTGACGGCATAGAATTGTCACCATATTTTTACACGACCGGAATCGATTGCGTAGTTTGTTGATTAGAGAAATAATGGGTTTAACAGCTAGTTAAGCCTATTATTGTTTAGTTTTATCTGTATTCACAGGACACTACAGGATGCGTGCCTTTGAAGGGCTTGCTAATATTGTGTACAGTATTCGGCAGGAAGTAAAGAACTAACCAAGAAGTAAATTTTGCCGCTTAATTAAGACAGATACAGATAAACAACATACCGATAATGTGTTTTATTGCAGCTAACAAATGATAAACAAATGAAGCAAGTTTTATGATGGATCGGTTAAAAAGAAAACAAGTAGGGCAGGGGGTGTATAACCTATTGTTCTACCTCATGCTATGGGGTATTCCGGCTATGACATTAGCCCAAGGTCAAATGGTTAAGGGAAAAGTGGTAAGCGCTACAGATGGTAGCCAATTGGCTGGTGTTTCGGTGCTGGTAAAAGGAAAAACCAGCGGCACAACCACAGATGCAAATGGCCAATATGCTATACAAGTAGATAAAAACCAAACGCTGGTATTCTCTTATGTGGGCTATAAAAGCCATGAGCAGTTGGTTACCGGGAATACACTGGATGTACAATTGGAAGAGGAAAGTCATGGACTGGATGAAGTAGTAGTGGTAGGTTATGGTCAGCAAAAGCGTGGTAATATTACTGGGGCCGTAACAACTATGAACACGGAAAAGCTAACAGAACGGCCGATACCAAGGGTTGACCAAGCCTTGGTAGGGCAAATGGCCGGTGTACGGGTAAAACAAACAACAGGCAACCCGGGACAAGGCTTAAGTGTGCAAGTACGTGGAGTAGGTTCTATTTCTGCCGGGAATGAACCCTTGTATGTATTAGATGGTTTCCCGCTTTCGGGCGCAACACCTAATGCCAACGGAGGCTACTCGACAGGGAACCCGCTGGATAATATCAACCCCAATGATATTGCCTCTATTCAGGTATTGAAAGATGCTTCTGCAGCAGCGATATATGGTTCCAGAGCCGCGAACGGGGTGGTGATCATTACCACAAAAAAGGGAAAATCTGGCAAACCTTCCATTAACCTAAATACTTATATCGGTTATAATGAGCGGAGCCGAAAATTGGATATGCTCAGTGCAACGGAATGGATTGATCGGGCGGTAGAGATGATCAACGACGCGTGGGTGAAATCCGGATCGGGTAGAACGGCCGATCAAACTACGGAACAACGTCGCCAGATTTTGGGTTTATCCGGAAATCAGGTAAATACAAACCTGATGATTGACGATCGATGGTTGCAACCGGGACATCCTGGATTGAATTTTATCGATTGGCAGGATGAGGCATTCAGGAAGGGCTTAACACAGAATTACCAGCTTTCTGCTAGCGGCGGTACGGACGCAGTGAAATACTATGTATCGGGTAATTACAATCGGCAAGAAGGGATGATTATCCATCAGGACTTTACCTCGTATGCTGCCCGAGCAAACGTAGAAGTGAAAGCGAATGATAAGCTTACTTTTGGCGTGAATTTAACGCCTACCTATTCCATCGGGAATGACCCAGGTGTAGAAGGAAAAGATAATATTTTACATCAATTGGTTTCGTTCTCGCCTGTTCAAGAAGCCAGCTTTGGCCTGTATCCTAATGTGGGAGATAATGCCCAGTATCGCTGGAGTACTTCGGCTAATAGTCCAATCGGAAAGTTAGAAAATATATTGGCGATTAGTAAAAAGTTTAGAACGGTAGGTTCGCTTTTTGGCGAATATCAAATCTTGGATGGATTGAAGTTTAAGTCGACAGTCAATCTCGATCATGTAGATAACACATTTAAACGTTATATCCCCTTTACCGTTACAAGCTCGCTGGATAATCGGCAGGCAGATTTAACCAAACGTACTTCGGGGGCTTATAATACATATAGACGACAGACATTCGTGAATGAAAACACGCTCACTTATGATAAGGTCATTGCCGATGATCATAGCTTATCTGCTTTGCTCGGTTTTTCTTATAATGCCGATAAATTGGATAATGCAACCATGTCGTCACAAAATGGCTACGGTTCAAGCGCTGTAACGACTTTAAATTACGCCTTGGGTATTACCGGAAATACGACGGAAACCAAGAATGTGTTATTGTCTTATTTTGGCCGTCTTCAATATGCGTATAAAGATAAATATCTGGTGAGTGCTTCAGCCCGGCGCGATGGTTCATCACGCTTTGGAGCAAACACCAAATGGGGTTGGTTCCCATCGGCCTCTGTGGGCTGGCGGGTTTCACGGGAAGATTTTATGCAAGATATCAGCGGTACTTTGAGCGATCTGAAATTGCGGGCGAGCTGGGGAAAATCAGGCAATTACAACATCGGCGATTATAGTAGCCTCTCTTTATTGGGAAATTATGCTTATGCACTTGGTGGACAGCTGGTAACCGGATTAGCGCCAAGCGGTATCTACAATCCGGATCTGACTTGGGAGAAATCAAATACCTTTGATGTGGGAGTCGATATGGGCTTCTTGAATAACCGGATAACCGCTACAGTAGATTATTATGATCGGAAGAGTACTGGATTGTTATTGAACGTACCCATATCACAAATTACAGGCTTCGTGTCTTCCTTGGATAATGCAGGTAGCGTGCGTAATAGAGGTTGGGAGATTGAAATCAATAGCCAAAATATGACGGGTGGTGATTTTCAGTGGTCAACCAACCTGAATGTAAGCCATAACAGCAATAAATTGCTATCGTTGGCCAACGGACAATCGCAATTGCTCATTCCTTCGTCGTTCGATATTTCGCACAGCATTTTGCGTGTGGGTGAACCCATGTATAGCATTTACGTAGTGCGTCAGGATGGGATTTTATCGCAAGCAGATATTGATAACGGTACCCCTCTTTATGGTAACCAGACAGCTGGCGATCCCAAATATTTTGATTATAACGAGGATGGCATGATTGATGAAAATGACCGAATGATATTAGGAAAACCCAATCCTACGTATACTTGGGGTATTACCAATACCTTCCGTTATAAAGGTTTTGACCTCAGTGTGCTCGTACAGGGGCAATGGGGTGGAAGCATTTATTCGTTGTTTGGCAGAGCCGTTAATCGTACCGGAACTGGAATTGTAGACAATGTCATTGGCAGCTGGCGCAACCGATGGCGGTCACCTGAAGATCCGGGCGCTGGCGAAGTAGGTAAAACAACTGGATCTTTTGGCCGGATTAAAAATACCGATTGGCTCTATCCATCAGATTACCTGCGTGTACGTAATATTACTTTAGGTTATGACTTGGGTAGAATCATTCCGAAGACAACGCTAAATGGTGCGCGCATTTTTATCACTGCAGAGAATTTCTTTGGCTCTGATAAGTATGATGGTGGATTTAATCCGGAAGCTACTAATACAAATTTAAGTGGTAGCAACCAATTCCCCGAAGCAGGCGATTATGGGGGCTTACCCATACCGAAATCATTGATTTTAGGTTTAAACTTTACATTCTAACACATTTACCATGAACACTACAAAGTATATATCACTCAAGCAGCTGGCGCTTCTTTTAATGGCGACCCTTGTTATCTCCAGCTGTTCGAAAGAATTGGATCAGCAACCCATATCTGATCCAACAACAGAAACATTCTATCAAATTCCGAATGATTTTATCCAAGGACTCAATGCAGTTTATTCGGCTTTAAGGGAATATCCGGATAGACAATTGAACCTTTCGGAAACACGCTCGGATAATCTATATGCCGTGTCTGACGGTGGTGTGCGCGACTGGGAGGGTATTAACGGCTTTCATCGTACCCTTAAATCGAACCCCTATGTGGCTGAAGCTTGGTTAACGAATTACAATGGTATCAATCGTGCAAATGTCGTATTAGAACAATTGGAGAAAAATGGAAATATTGTGACCGATGCCACCTTGCGGAGTAGGCTGGAAGGTGAGGCACGTTTTTTACGAGCCTTCTTTTACTTTGACTTATTGCGCTGGTTTGGACGAATTCCACTGGTAGACCATTCGCTAACGGCTCCAGAAGCAGCGCAGGTACCACAGAGCAGTATAGCGGAGGTGTATGATTTTATAGTGGCCGACTTGCAGGCGGCGATTCCGTTGCTGCCCACAAAAGACGAATATGCCAGCGCTGATCAAGGGCGGGTGACTCATGCCGCAGCGCAAACATTATTGGCTTTGGTATATATGACGCAATCTGGGCCAGACTATGGTGTAAATGGACCGGGTATGGCAGTCAATAAATGGCAAGAAGCATTGGCACTGTTAAATGAAGTGATCGGTAGTGGCGACTACCAGTTCTTAACTGGAGCCAATGCCTATTCCAAAATATTCGCTTACAATAATGAATATAATAGTGAGGTGATATTTGATATACAATATGTGACGGGGCAAAATCCACGTGTTGGTGGTACTTTTTCCTGGGTTTTGGTGCCTGATACCTGGTTTCAATCGAATGGTAAACCCACGCAAGGCGGATTGCAGATCCGACCGATTTCGGAAGATTTATTGGCTTCTTATGAAGCTGGTGACGTTCGAAAAGATTTCACCATACAGACCGGATATGAATATAACGGGGTTGTTGAACAACGTTCCTTCTTTAAGAAATATGTCGACTTAACACAGGTGCCCAGTAACCGGGAAGACTGGCCGATCAATTTTATTGTTTGGCGTTACACGGATGTATTGATGCTAAAGGCCGAGTGTATTTTAAACGGTGCCACCGGCACCCAACAAGACGTAGATGGCATCGTAAATCAGGTGCGGGATCGTGCAAGATTAGCACCGATCAATGGTGTTACTTTACCACAACTAATGGAAGAGCGTAGGAAAGAATTTGCAGCAGAAGGCTTGCGTTGGCATGATTTGATACGGAGCGGCTTGGTGGAACCGGTTATGACGCAATGGATTGAACAGGATGACGTACTCGATAAAATAGAGCCCTTTCAACTGAATTATACCTTATACCCCATACCACAAGCAGAGTTGGATGCTAAACCAGGTGTCTATACGCAGAACGGGGGGTATTAGCGGTTTAGATGTGAGATATTGGATATGAAAAAATTTAAACTCATGTGGATGTTGCTATTATGTGGTATCACATTGCATGCCCAACCTGTACTGGAAACTGGCGGTAAAGAAATGCCTAACGAATGGATCGATCATGTAACGCATCACCGAATCGTTAAATTGGTTCGGAGACCGGGAATCAACTTGAGTTTCTATTTTCATAATAATCCGTTTGCCGGCAACAAAATGGTGTTTTATGGAAGCGATGAACGGCAGAAAGAAAACTATCCGGGCGAACTAAAACAAAAAGCACAAGAGATATATAATCTGAATGTACAGAATAAACAACTGTATACGGTTGATTTATCCAATTTAGCTGTTACGCAATTGACGCATAGCACGGGTCGGATTGGAGGTGAAATCGTGCATAACAAAACAGCAACGGCCTATTTTCAGGTAAAGGATAGTGTGTTTGCTGTTAATGTTCAAACAGGTGTGCAACGATTGGTTTATGTGTTTCCCGCCAATTTCCAAGCGTCTGTTACCACAGTCAATGCAGATGGTACACTGTTGGCAGGTGCATATTCAACTTCGGCGGAAAGGGAAATTTTTAAACAATATCCGGAAAAACATCAATATTTTAACCGGATTTACGAGGCCAAACTACCACGAACCTTGTTTACAGTTAACATTGCAACAGGTAAATTGCAGAAGATATATACAGATAGCGCCTGGCTCAATCATGTACAATTCTCACCCACGGATCCCCATTTGTTAATGTTTTGCCACGAAGGGCCGTGGCATAAAGTCGACCGGATTTGGACGATAGATGTAGTAAAACGTAAGGAGCCTACATTGATTCATAAACGAACGATGGATATGGAAATTGCTGGACACGAATGGTTCAGTACCGATGGTAAATACATTTGGTACGATCTGCAATTGCCTAGAGGGAAAACGTTCTTTGTAGGTGGTACAGATTTAAAAACAGGAAAAGAGGTGAAATACCAATTATCTAGAAACGAATGGTCTGTACATTATACCTCAGCACATGATCAGCAAACTTTTGCTGGCGATGGCGGATCCACCACATCGGTTGCAAAGGCTCCTGATGGGAAATACATTTACCTGTTTACCCCTGAAAAAGATCGCTTTCGATCGGAAAAACTGGTGAATATGAAACACCATAATTATCAGTTGGAACCCAATGTGCATTATACTCCAGACGGAAAATGGATCATTTTCCGCGCAAACTTTGAGGGTTTTGAAGGTGTGTATGCGGTGGAGATTCATGGTGGTTAGTAAATTAGATATGAGCGGTTAGATATAAGGTATAAGAGGAGAGTAGCAGCGGCACGGGCAGTTAAGCCTTTTGCGCTGAGCTTTCTGCTTTCCGCTCTTAAAACTTATAGCTTAAAACGTACAACTTAAAACTTAAATGAAAAGAAAAGAATTTGTATATACCTTGAGCATGGCATCTGTCGGGATGTTCATGAGTAAGTCATTGATAGCGGGGCAGCAAGTACCTGTGTCTGACTTTGCGAAGCGATTGCGGCCGGTGGGTCGGGCATTGGAATTACCTGATTATTATGTGTGGTGCAACAGTCCTATTTGGGGGGCCGATGGTAAAATACACGTGTTCTTTTCTCGGTGGAAGGCAAATTTGGGTATGGGCGGCTGGATCAAGGGCTCTGAAATTGCGCATGCCGTGGCCGATGCGCCGGATAAGCCTTTTGAAGTCATTGGAACAGTGCTAGCACCTCGGCCCGACTTTTGGGACGCCACGACTTGCCATAATCCACTCATCAAAAAAATCAACAATCGATATTACCTTTTTTATATGGGAAACTCCAATGGCAAGACCAATACGAAACGCATTGGCTTGGCCATTGCCGATACGCTGGAAGGCCCTTGGAAGCGAAGTGATGCACCTATTCTCTTGCCGGGAAAGGAAGGTGCTTGGGACGACCACTGTACCACCAATCCGGCCTGGGTGGAAGGTGCTGATGGGAAATCCTGGTTGTATTATAAATCGTGGAATACGCACGATTACGAAACACAAAAAGGCCCCATTCGCGGCAACCGGAAATATGGCTTAGCCTTTGCTGATCGGCCGGAAGGCCCTTATACCAAATATCCGGGCAACCCGGTGATCGACTTTTCTGCTAAAGGGGCGAACCGGCAGTTTGAAGATGCCTTTGTTTGGCGCGAAGATGGAAAATACAAAATGATTGCCCGCGATATGGGGGTATATAGCCATGATGTGGGTTTGCTGATGGAATCGGCTGATGGCCTACATTGGTCTGAACCAAAGATAGCCTTTGAGGCATTGAATCATTATGTAAAGCAGCCACCGGCACCAAAACACCTGAAGCGCTATGGCCGTTTAGAACGTCCTATGCTCTTATTGGATGACAATAAACCGGCTTGGTTGTTTGGTGCTTCGCAAGGAGGGAAATACCAAACATCCAGTGCTTTTATATTTAAATGTGAATAAACGCGTGTACATGGTAGCGTTAAACTTTGCTCAACATGACATAAACGATCATATTATTCATAAAGCACAACGGATGAATAAAATAAATATAAACCATTAAATTGCATGAAGCCAAAAATGAATCTAACCAAAAAACTTTTACTGAAATGCCTGTGCTTATCGGTTCTAACCTTGAGTGTTGCCGCATGCTCCAAAGGCCCGACGCACCCAAATGATTCCATGGAAAATGGCCGTGTGCTCGCTTTTCCGGGCGCGGAAGGGTTTGGGCGATTTGCTACGGGTGCCCGGGGAGCTGCTCAGCCGGGAGTATACATCGTAAACAACTTAAACGATAGTGGTGCAGGCTCCTTTCGGGATGCGGTCAGCCAGCCAGGTAGATTTATTGTTTTTGCCGTGAGCGGTATCATTCAATTGGAATCGCCATTAAGTATTGCTGCTCATTTAACCATTGCCGGTCAAACTGCGCCCGGCAAAGGGGTGGTATTATATGGTCGTAAGGTAACTTTTACCGGAGCGGATCATACCATTGCCCGGTATCTTCGAATCAGGCTGGGAGCCAACGGTGGCGGGTCTAAAAATGAAGATGCCTCCGGCATCGCTAATGGCAGTAATATTATGCTCGATCACATGTCGTTCTCTTGGGGGCAAGATGAGGTATTCTCCATCAACTGGGATAACAAGGGCAACGAACCGGATAGCATCACCATTCAACACTCCATTATCGGCCAAGGTTTACATCGGCATAACCATTCGGCAGGTGGACTTATCCAAACCGGAGGAAAAATCAGTATCTTGAAAAGCTTATATGCTAGCAATAAAACACGTAATCCAAAAGTAAAGGGCTACAATGAGTTTGTGAACAATGTGGTGTATAATTACGGCAACGAGGGCAACCCGATGGGGCATAGCGTATCGGGCGACGCCTATATCATGGGTGGCTCGGCAGGTGTCTCCCAGGTCAATATCATCAATAACTATTTCATATCTGGCCCGCTAACTCCCAGCAGTAAAACCACGCCCTTTTCACGTGGTACAGGTACATTCTTCTTATATGCTGCGGGAAATTATTTCGATGCAAATAAAAACGGCGTGCTAGACGGCAACTTAGTGCCAACAGATGCTGCCGGATATCCCGGCATCGCCGATTCGAATTTTATGGCCCAGCCATTTGACTATCCTGCCAAAGATACCAAGCTTACGGCTAAGCAAGCCTATCAAGAAGTTTGGAAACAGGCGGGGGCCACCTTACCTCAGCGAGATGAGGTGGATTCATTGCTCATGGCCGAATTGGCATCAAAAGGTACAGTCGGCTTCTACGTTTATCGAGAAACGGATTTGCCCTTTGCAAATGATGGCTTAGGGGCATACCCAACGGTCAGCGCAGCTCCTGATACGGATGCGGATGGTATACCCGATAAATGGGAAGAACGGATGCATTTGGATGCACATGATGCTGCTGATGCACTGCAATCCAATAAACAGTATCCACATTATCTGAATATTGAGGTATATTTAAACGCATTGACTCATCCTACTTCGTAATACTGTTCAGCGTGGAGGAATTGACTTCAAAAACATAGATGATGATACGAGCAAGCTTTAAGTGGTTGTTTGGACTGATTTGCATGGGCAGTACAGCCTTGGTGGCCCAAGAAAAAGGGAAGCCAAACATTGTTCTTATTTTGGCAGACGATTTAGGTTACGGTGATGTGGGATTTAATGGGCAAGATAAATTTACCACACCTCATATAGATCAACTAGCTCGAGAAGGTATGCAATTTACACAATTCTATGCAGGTACAACAGTCTGTGCACCTTCGCGTTCGGCCTTGTTAACCGGACAGCATACAGGGCATACGTATGTGCGCGGTAATATAGGCGTAAAACCAGAAGGTCAACTTCCTTTAGCCGATACTGTGCAGACTTTTGCTGCTCTATTGCAACAGGTAGGTTACCGTACAGCTGCTTTCGGAAAATGGGGACTGGGACCTGTAAATTCTACTGGTGATCCAAATAAGCAGGGCTTTGATACGTTCTACGGTTACAATTGCCAAACACAGGCGCATCGGTATTATCCCAGTCATTTATGGCATAATAAAGAAAAAATTCCATTGATGGCAAATGGCGAACGGGAGCATAAAGAACAATATGCGCCTGATTTAATACAACAACAAGCGTTAGCTTTTTTAGATGATGCAAAGCGAGGAGGACAGCCTTTTTTCTTGTTTTTACCTTATATCTTGCCGCATGCAGAATTGGTGGTGCCCAATGACTCGTTATGGAAGAAGTATAAAGGGAAATTTCCAGAAACACCTTTTCATGGAGCGGATTATAAAAAGGGCGCACGCGTTGGTGGTTATAGCTCACAAGATTATCCCCACGCGACATTTGCAGCGATGGTGAGTCGGCTTGATTGTTATGTGGGGCAAATCATGACCAGGTTGAAAATCTTGGGATTAGACAACAACACTTTGGTGGTCTTTACCAGTGATAACGGCCCACATCAGGAAGGTGGAGCCGATCCAGTATTCTTCCATAGCAATGGTGGACTTCGTGGTATCAAGCGAGATGTATATGAAGGTGGCATCCGAGTGCCTTTTGTGGCACGTTGGCCGGCCAAAATCAAAGCAGGAACGGTGAACCCTTTTATTGGAGCGTTTTGGGATATGGCGCCTACCTTTTTGGAAATAGCAGGAGTTAGCCGTCAACAATTGAGCAGCGATGGGTTATCCATTTTACCTACTTTGCTGGGCGAGAAACAAAAAAAACACGATTTTCTCTATTGGGAATTTCACGAAGGTGGCGGTAAAATTGCCGTTCGAAAAGGTAATTGGAAAGGGGTTATGCTCGACGTTGATCAAGGATTGAATCAACACCATATGGAACTTTACCGCTTAGATACCGACCGCGCTGAATTGAAGAACCTGGCCTCGCAATATCCTGAAAAATGTAAAGAATTATTTCAGTTGGCTGTACAGGCACACCAACCATCTCATTTATTTCCTTTTAATTATGAACAAACGAAACAATAACATGAGCCTTCTAAAACAAGGTATGCAAGCGGTTTGCAGCATGCTGGTATTGGCTGTCTTCGTTAGCTGCCATACGACTCCGGCGACGCAAAATCAGGCTTGGACCACATCAGCACAACCGATGGAAGAAATACAACAACTGAAAGAGCAGATCAAAGCTCCGAAATTCCTGGATAAAGACTTTTTAGTTACCGACTACGGTGCTGTTGGTAATGGAAAGATGAAAAATACACAAGCCTTTAAGGAAGCAATCGAAGCTTGCTCAAAAAGTGGTGGAGGCAGGGTGATCGTACCTGAAGGAACTTTTTTAACTGGAGCCATTTATTTGGAAAGTAATGTGAATCTCCATTTGGCAGACAATGCCAAAATTTTATTTAGTAGGGATAGCAGCGACTATCCCATTGTATTTACCCGTTGGGAAGGGATGGAATGCATGAATTATTCCGCATTTATCTATGCTTACGAAGAAGAAAATATTGCTATTACCGGTAATGGCATACTTGATGGCAATGCCAATAATGACCATTGGTGGTGGTGGTGCGGAGCGAAGAAATTTGGTTGGAACAAAAGTCGAGGAAAGCAAACGCCTGCGCGTGATACTTTACATGTGATGATGCACCAAGAGGTGGATGCGCAAAAGCGGGTATTTGGGGATGGTCACTTTTTGCGTCCCAACTTTGTACAGCCTTATCGGTGCAAGAATGTATGGATTGCGGATGTGAAACTCATCAATTCACCCATGTGGAACCTGAATCCGGTGCTGTGCGAAAATGTGCTGATTGAAAAAGTGAAAGTAGTGAGTCATGGACCCAATAACGATGGCTGTGATCCGGAAGCATGTAAGAATGTGTGGATACGTGATTGTTATTTCGATACCGGCGATGATTGCATCGCTATTAAGTCAGGTCGGGATGAAGATGGACGTAACATCGGTAGACCAGCAGAAAATCACCTCATTGAAAATTGTGTGATGAAAGATGGGCACGGTGGAGTAGTGATTGGTAGCGAGATAGCAGGCGGTGCGCGAAACATCTATGCATTGAATTGTCAAATGGATAGCCCTAATCTGGATAGAGTGTTACGTATCAAGACCAGTTCTAGTAGAGGTGGTGTGATAGAAAATATTTTCATGAAAGATGTGGAGGTGGGAACCTATCGTGAAGCGGCGGTAAAATGTAATATGTTTTATGAGAAGCCAGGTAACCACATTCCAACCATACGAAATGTATGGGTAGAAAACCTGAAGGTAAAAGACGGTGGAAAATATGCACTTATGGTGGCAGCCTATGAAGAATCCCCTGTGACACATCTACGTATGGTGAATTGTGATATACGAGGTGTAGATGAGGCCTTTAAAGTAGATCACATAAAAGATCTGGTGTTTGAAAACGTCAAAATAAATGGAGAGAAAGTGGAAGCACCAAAAGGAGCGGAAAGCACTGGAGCAGAAAGCGAAAAGAAATAAAGCGGAAAGCGTTAAGTGAACGATGAATGATGAACGATGAATAATGGATGATGAATGATGAATGATGAATGATGAGGGGCGTCATGTCGACTGTAGTGGAGACATCTAAATCGTTCGTAGGGTGTTCGTAACGGATAATTAGAAATTGGTAACTAGTCACTCATTACGAATTACAGATCACTAATAAATAATGATACTAAAACAAATATACTTTCTAAGTACCCTCATTGGGATAAGCTGCTGTCTTTCCATTCACAGTTTGCACGCACAACAGTGTACAAATACGCCATGGCATGGGATAGAGCGGCAGTTACATTATAAACCGGATGGCTCAGATTTTTTATTGGTACAGGGTAAGCGGCGTTTTAATCGTGCTTTATATGGAACAAACACAGCTTTTCGAGTAGAAGCAGGCGATTTGCCGGAATTTGCACTCTATATGCCTGGCATGGCCGGTAATCTACAGTTCGCTATGCTGGCTGGTGGGAAAGGAAAGTGGTTGCGCGATGCGGATAGCATCGTCACCCGTTATAGGCCAGGAGCCATGCACTATACTATTCGAGATTCCTTATTGGGTAGGGGAAGCCTAGCATTTACCGTATTGGCGCAAGCAAATGCGGAAGGGTTGGTATTACGTATTGATCAAAAGGAGATATCAGCTGCCGTCAATTTGCTGGTGCTCTATGGAGGTGCCAGTGGAAAAACATTCAGTCGGGGCGGCGATATCGGTGCCGACCCCGAATCGGGCTTTTATTTATTGCCTGAATATTGCCGCGATAATCAGATTACCTTAGAACAGAACGGCTTCCATCTAACGTATTTAGGAAAAAAGAAAGCCACGCAGACTATTCAGGGCGTGTTCTCGGGAGCACCAGAATGGAGAAAACTTGATGCGCATCAACTGCAAACACCGAATCGCTTGTGGAATGCAACAACGAAAAGTGATTGGGAGCTCGTTGGAGCGCGTTATCATTTGAATGAGACAGCACCTATCTATTTGACCATACAGCGCGATGAAGGCCGTCCAGATATACCTGTCGATTTAAAAGCATTATTTGATCAAGCAGAGGCAAGACGCAAGCAGTTGGCGGAAAGAGTTGTAGTGGATACGCCTGACCCTTATATCAATACCTTGGGCGGAGCTTTGGCTGTCGCCGCGGATGCCATTTGGGAGTCGCCTACGTATTTACACGGTGCTGTTGCTTGGCGCATGCGTCTCAATGCTTGGCGCGGTGCTTACGTGGCCGATCCGTTGGGTTGGCACGATCGAGCGCGGTTACATTTTGAAAGTTATCTTCATTCGCAAGTATTAAAACCGGACAGTGGAGCGGTGGTGCCCGATACTGCAAGGCACTTTGCCAGGCAACAGGAGAAAATGGGAACTGCCGTGTTTTCCAGTGGCTATATCTCCCGTAATCCCAATGACAATACCCGACCGCATCACTACGATATGAATCTAGTCTTTTTCGATCAATTGTTTAACCATTTCCAGTACACGGGCGATCGCGCATTTATAAAACAAGCGTGGCCTGCTATAAAAAGGCACCTAGCTTGGGAAAAACGGAATTTTGATCGAGATGGCGATGGTTTGTATGACGCCTATTGTGCTATTTGGGCCAGTGATGCCCTTCAGTATAGTGGAGGTGGGGTAACCCATACATCGGCCTATAATTACTGCGCCAATCAGATAGCTGTGCAATTGGCTATGATTGCAGGTGAAGACCCACAGCCATATGCCACTGAAGCACAACATATCAAACAGGCCATGCAAACAAAGCTCTGGCTGCCCAATAAGGGTTGGTATGCAGAATATCAAGATCTGTTAGGGAATCAATTGCTACATGAATCTCCCGGATTATGGACGATATACCATGCTTTGGATGCCCAGCTGCCTAATCCTTTCGAAGCGTATCAATCACTGCGCTATATTGATCGTTTTATTCCGCATATTCCCATTGCAGCAAAAGGTTTAGTAGACTCCGATTATTATACACTAGCAACCACCAATTGGCAACCGTATACGTGGTCGATTAACAATGTCGCTCTGGCCGAGAATTTGCAGACCGCCTTGGCTTATTGGCAGGGTGGGCGCGCCGAAGAGGCCTTTCAATTATGGAAGAGTAACTTGATTGAAAGTATGTATATAGGTGCCAGTCCGGGTAATTTTCAACAATTGTCTTTTTATGATGCTCAGCGAGGCGAGCTGTATCGTGATTTTGCCGATCCTATTGGAGTAGCTGCACGTACCTTGGTGGAAGGATTATTTGGAATACAACCCAATGCTTTGGAAGATACCTTGCAAGTGAAACCGGGTTTCCCGGCGGCTTGGGATCATGCATCATTAACCATCCCGAACATGCAGGTTACTTTTGAACGAAAAGGATTGGCCGACCGCTATGTATTTAAACAGCATTTTGCCCAGTTGATGAACCTCCACTTTTGCTTTCCCGCAAGGCAGAGCAAGGTAGCCGACATCCGCGTTAATGGAAAAGCAGTTCATTGGAAAATACAGACAGCCGCTGTAGGGCAACCAGTAGTCGAACTGCAACTACCCAAATCCGAAAACTATGAAATAAACATAACTTGGTCTGGCAAACCGATCAGTAAGCCAACATATGTGCAAGAATGGCCTGTTGGTAAATCGATTAACGTAAATTTCGGACAAGCAAAACCACTCAAGCTATACGATCCCCAGCGGATTATTCAAGATGTGCAATTTGAAAAGGGCATTTTTCAACCTCAAGCCAAGGAGGCTAACGGAACATTCTTTGTCCAATTACAGCAGGCCGATATGTATTGGTGGCAGCCTATTAATGTAAAAGTAAACGCCTCCAGTCTGGTAAGTACGAATGAGCAGTACGTGCCCGATCTGGCAGCGAACTGGGACCTGCTGAATCTTCAACCACAATTTAATGCAGCGATAGGTCGGATTTTCGAACAACAGTACTTGACCCCGCGGCCTACCTCACCGACATTGCAATTGCCTTGGCAGGGCATTGGTAATTGGTGCTATCCTTTGGTGCAACCTCATGTGGATGACAGCGGATTGCGGCATTTGGCGCAAACGACTGGGAAATTGGTGTTGCCAAACGGTGTACCTTTTCAGCTTTCTGCTGATAGGTCGTCAAACATCTTATTTACCTCCATGTGGGATAATTATCCTACCGATACGGCTATCCCACTAACAGGAAAAGGAAAGCATCTGTATGTATTAATGGCAGGCACAACCAACCCCATGCAAAGTCAGCTGGTAAACGGCATCATCGAGGTGTTGTATACTGATGGTGAACTAGAAAGACTCCCTTTGCGCAATCCCAATAATTGGTGGCCTATTGAACAAGATTATGAAGATGACGGCTATGCGTTTAAGTTGCCTAAAATAAGACCTTATCGGGTTTGCTTAAAAACAGGAACGGTTTACCGGGGCGGAGAAGGAACCTATACGGCCATAAAAGGATTTACAGATAGAGCGGTGGATGGTGGGGCGGCAACGGTGCTGGATTTGCCACTCAATCCGCACAAAACATTGAAAAGCTTACGCTTGAAAGCAGTAGCAAATGATGTGGTGATTGGCTTGATGGCCGCTACGGTGGAACGGTTTTGAACGATGAATGATGAACGATGAATGATGAACGATGAATGATAAATAGGCTTTCAGATGTCTTGTGTCTTGATACTTATGTCTTGCTACCAAATAAAAAATGATACACCAGAAAAAAAAACATTATTTATTTGCATGGATTTGCTGTGCAATGGGCATGGCTTCCTGTGGGCAGCCGGCTACAAAAGAAAATGGTTCCATCGATCGCCAAGCCGTAGTCACACGGCATAATGTCGTCAACGAGTCGATCGATTCACTGAGCTCTTTGACCATTGGTAATGGGGAATTCGCATTTACAGTAGATGTGACCGGCTTACAAACATTTCCTTTAGCCTATCAACATGGTGTGGCATTGGGCACCCAGTCAGAATGGGCTTGGGATAGCTTTCAAAACAAGGAACAATATCGCTTTGAAGAAACCTTGAAATCCTATGATTTCAATCAGGAAGGCCGCGATGCTAAGTACAGCATTCAGTGGAAAGAACCCAACCGAAATAAGGACGCATCGAATTGGTTTCGGGAGAACAGCCATCGCCTGCAACTAGGTAATATAGGTTTCGAATTGTATAAAAAAGACGGCCAACGGGCGAAACCAGAAGATTTAACGGATATCCGGCAGGAATTGAATGTATGGACAGGTGAGATTCACAGCACCTTTAAATTAGAAGGAACAGCAGTAGATGTACATACAGCTGCTCATCAGGAACAAGATCAGATAGCAGTCAAAGTGCAGTCTGATTTGGTCAAAGCGGGCCGGATAAACATCTATATCCGTTATCCGTATCCAACAGCTCAGTTCTTGGATGAGGGGACCAATTGGGAAAATGCCGATCAACACCAAACCACGCTTCATCCAGTAACCGAACAAACCGCACAAATCAGTCACCAATTACAAGGGACGACCTATTATACTTCATTGGCTTTCTCGAAAGGTAGTTTAATGAAGGGCACCTTGCCGCATTACTTCATTTATCGGCCAGATACAGCGCGTACGCAATTAGAGTTGAGTGTGGCCTTTATGGCAAAGGCAACAAACAATGATTCCCCAGTGCTGTATGATGCAACGCTACAAAGCAGTATCAACGGATGGGAGCATTTTTGGAAAAGTGGTGCGGCAATCGATTTTGCAGGCAGTACCGATCCGCGGGCGGCGGAACTCGAACGTCGGGTTATTCTATCAGAATACCTCACCAAGGTGCAATGTGCAGGGCATTACCCACCGCAAGAAACAGGTTTGACATTTAATAGCTGGTACGGCAAATTGCATACCGAGATGCACTGGTGGCATGCGGTTCACTTTGCCTTGTGGGGGCGGGTAAATTTAATGGAGAAAAGTTTAAGTTATTACGCCAACACGGTAGATAAAGCACGGGAAATAGCCAAAAGACAAGGATACGAAGGTGTGCGATGGCAAAAAATGTCAGATAACGAAGGGAATGAGAGCCCTTCTTCAGTCGCAGCATTCCTCATCTGGCAACAACCTCATTTTATTTATTTGGCAGAATTGGCCTATCGAGATCAGGAAAATCAACAGATCATCGCAAAATATAAAGACTTGGTTTTTGCTACAGCAGATTTTATGGCCTCATTCCCAACCTATGATCGAGAACATGATCGCTATAATTTAGGGAAAGGAGTTATTCCGGCACAAGAAGTTTTTAAAGCCGCCGAAACATACAATCCAACCTATGAAGTGGCTTATTGGGACTGGGCTTTACGCATTGCCCAGAAATGGCGTGAACGTGCTGGTTTGCAACGCGATAAAAGGTGGGATGAGGTGATTGATAAACTAGCCTCATTACCTGTGCAAGATAGTGTGTATTTGGCAACCGAAAGCGCGACTGATTCGTACACCAATCCAAAATGGGAAACCGATCACCCAGCAGTTTTAGGAGCTTTGGGTATGGTACCTGCATCGCCCAAACTGGATAAAGCCATCATGAAGAACACGCTGGATACCGTATGGAATACCTGGAGTTGGAAAGACACCTGGGGATGGGATTTCCCGATGACAGCCATGAACGCTGCTCGGTTGGGACTGCCTGAAAAGGCAGTCGATGCACTGTTCATGAATATCCAAACCAACACATACTTGAAAAACGGGCATAATTATCAAGATGGGCGCCTACGTATTTATTTACCTGGAAATGGAGGGATATTAACGGCAGTAGCCATGATGGCCGGCGGCTGGGATGGTAGCGAGGGCAATTTTCCCGGTTTTCCAAAAGATGGTTCGTGGAAGATCAAAGCAGAAGGGTTTAAAAAAATGCCTTAATTCATAAACAGGATGCTACGGGTTGCCAGCTGCTGTCAATAGCCGTATACTCGTATTCAGATACTAAATAATTAAAACTATGTCTTATATCCGGATAATGTATGCTTTGTTTATTGGATGCTGCTGTTGTACGCAATCCTTTGCACAACGGATGATGGAACAGTTAGACCGTGGATTGGTGGCTATACCCTTAAATGACCAATCGGCCTTTATTAGCTGGCGCTTGTTGCAGAGCGATCCAACAGGTGTTACTTTTAACCTCTATCGCCAATACGACGGTGAAAAAGCAGTGAAACTGAATCGGCAACCTTTGGCTGATGAAACGAACTTTAAAGATACGCAGTTGAATGGGCAACGTACAGCCTATTATTTTGTAAAGGCAGTTGTTCACAATCAAGAACAGCAGGCCTCTAAAAGCTATGCATTGGGTGCGCAGCACCGCGATGCTCCATACTTAACCATCTCTTTACAACCTCTTGCGGGCTACGGGGCAAACGATGCATCGGTGGGCGATTTGGACGGTGATGGTGCCTATGAAATGGTCCTGCACCGCGCCGGTCGTGGCCATGACAATTCGCATGATGGAGAGACAGATCCGCCTATCTTGGAAGCTTATAAATTAGATGGAACCTTTATGTGGCGTATTAATCTGGGTAAGAATATCCGTGAAGGCGCTCATTATACCCAGTTTATGGTATACGATCTAGATGGCGACGGAAAAGCTGAAGTAGCATGTAAAACGGCAGATGGTACAACAGATGGTGTAGGGAAGGTCATTGGCGATGCATCCAAAGACTGGCGGAATGACAAAGGAAGAATTTTGGATGGCCCCGAGTTTTTAACCGTATTTAAAGGGGAGACAGGAGAAGCCCTTGCAACAACGGATTATTTGCCTGGTCGCGATCCAATTGATGGCTGGGGTAGTATCGGCCGAACCGACTCCAAAGGTAATCGGGCAGATCGTTTTCTTGCTGCTGTAGCTTATTTGGACGGTCGATTACCTAGCTTGGTCATGTGTCGTGGATATTATGGCCGATCGGTACTGGCGGCTTGGGATTTTAGATCAGGTAAGTTACAGAAACGTTGGATATTCGATTCTGAAAATGGAGAGAATCCTTATTCTGGCCAAGGCTTTCACAATTTGTCTGTTGCGGATGTAGATGATGATGGGCGAGATGAGATCATTTATGGTGCTATGGCAATCGATGATAATGGAAAGCCTTTATACACAACGGGTTGGGGGCATGGTGATGCTCAGCATCTGGGTGATTTAGACCCTGCAAGATCAGGATTGGAGATTTTTACAATTCATGAACATGTGCCGAAAAGTAGGCCAGGGGCTGCTTTACGCGATGTTAGAACGGGTAAAGCCTTATGGACCGGAGCTTATGGGATGGATGTAGGGCGCGGCGTAGCCGAAAATATCGACCCAGATAATCCAGGAGCTGAAATGTGGTTTTCGGGATCAGAAGGGTTGTTGAATCTGCAAGGAAAGCGAATTGGCCCCGCACCTCGGTCTACTAACTTTTTAATTTGGTGGGATGGCGATCTGACGCGCGAACTATTGGATAGAACCTCCATTTCAAAATATACGAAGGGCGTGATCTTCACTGCTGAAGGTTGTGTAGCAAACAATGGAACCAAGTCGAATCCTTCTTTGAGCGCTGATATTTTAGGCGATTGGCGTGAGGAAGTGATTTTTCCGACGGCCAATCAACAAGCGGTAAGGATATATACAACTTCTATTCCTAGCAAGCACCGGATACCATGTTTGATGCAGGATCCACAATACCGTTTAAGTGTGGCTTGGCAAAATGTGGGCTATAATCAACCTCCGCATACTGGGTTTTATATAGGTGATGATAAAAAATAACATGAAGAAAGTACTTAAATATAGCATATTGCTTTTTGGTGTTTTTTTTATATCGACAGGGTGGAAACCAAAAATTCCGGTTATTTACCTGATAGGCGACTCGACCGTGCGTAACTTTAACGAAAAGCAACGGGGTTGGGGTACTTATCTCGAGCGGTTATTGGATACAGAACGTATTCATGTTGAAAACAAGGCGATGGCAGGAAGAAGTACCCGCACTTTTGTAAAAGAAAAGCGATGGCAGGAAGTGAGAGAGCAATTGAAACCAGGAGATTTCGTGTTGATGCAATTCGGTCATAATGAAGGAAGTGCACCAGATATCACCAAGGCTGGCTATAGGGGGGTGTTAAAAGGGCTTGGAAATGAAACAAAAGTATTGGTGTGGCCAGACGGTACCTCGGAATCAGTACATACTTATGGCTGGTATTTAAGGCAGTTTATCAGGGATACCCAAGCAAAAGGAGCGATTCCGGTTGTCCTTTCCATGATTCCGAGAAATCAATGGAAAGACGGAAAGGTATTGAGAGCTGCTACGGATTACGGTAAATGGGCCAAGGAAGTGGCACGAGCAGAAAAAGCCTTTTTTGTGGATCTGAATCAGATCACCGCAGATAAGTATGATCAGTGGGGCCCTAACCGCGTAAAGGCACTGTTTTATAAAGATCATACGCATACCAATGAAGAGGGCGCAATCATCAATGCACAATCGGTCATTGAAGGCATTCAGCAACAAAAGAAAATAAAAATCAATCGATATGTTAAAGACTAATTACTTCGTCATATTGCTCTTGTTTTCGTTATTGGCTATGAAGCCAATCCCCCAACATACGCTTTATGTGATCGGCGATTCGACCGTAAAAAATGGTCAGGGAGACGGGCGTGATGGCTTATGGGGGTGGGGAAGTGTATTGTCCATTCATTTTGATACTACACAACTGAAAATTGAAAACCATGCCTTAGGAGGTACCAGTAGTCGCACATACTTAACAAAAGGCTTATGGCAGCAAGTACTGAACAAGCTGCAAAAGGGTGATTATTTATTGATGCAATTTGGCCATAATGATAGTAGTCCATTAGATGATACAGCACGAGCAAGAGGCACTTTAAAAGGCGTGGGAGATGAAACGAGGGAGATTTATAATCCCATTACCATGCAACGAGAAGTGGTACATACTTATGGTTGGTACTTAACAAAATTTATTGACGAAGCAAAGGCGAAAGGTGTAAGGGTGTTGGTGTGTTCACCTATTCCCCGTAATCAGTGGAAAGATGATCGCGTTATCCGTTCAGTTGATAGTTATGCCCAATGGGCCAAACTGGTAGCTAAAAGGGAAAAGGTAGACTTTATTGATTTAAATAAACGTATTGCGGATGATTATGATGCGATGGGTGAGCAGGCGGTACAAGCGTATTTTCTTACGGATCATACGCATACCAATCGTGCTGGAGCAGAGAAAAATGCAGCTATTGTAGCGACTGCTATCAAAGATTTACCTCAGAATGAATTGAAATCCTATTTAAAATAATGATTGTGATGAAGAATAAACAGATTTTTAAGTGCATAAGTTACAAACTCATGGCGGTATGCGTTGCCTTGATTATATCGCTGCCTACTTTTGGTCAAAAATTATCTAGCAAAAAGAAATTGTTACAACAATTGAAATCGGCCAATACCTATTTTATGAATAAATGGCCGGATGCGGGAAAAACCATTATTACCAACAAGGAACGTCCAGCTAATATATGGACAAGAGCCGTGTATTATGAAGGCTTAATGGCCTTGTATGCGGTAGATAAGCAACAGACTTATTTAGATTACGCTATACAATGGGGTGAAAAACATCAGTGGGCCCCTGCACGCGAGCTATTTACACGAAATGCAGATAATCAGTGCTGCGGACAAACCTATATTGATGTATACAGAATATGTAAGCAGCCCATACAGATAAAAGCGATTAAAAATAATATAGACGCTATGTTACAAAGTGATGATGTCAGTGATTGGACATGGATAGATGCGATACAGATGGCGATGCCTATCTTTGTTAAGTTAGGTGCAATATATCATGATACATCCTATTTTGATAAGATGTATGCCCTGTACAGCCATACCAAATATAAAGAGGGGGGCAATGGTTTGTATAATCCTGCAGATAAATTGTGGTGGCGCGATAAGGATTTTGTTCCCCCATATAAAGAACCGAATGGCGAAGACTGTTATTGGTCGCGCGGTAACGGTTGGGTAGTGGCAGCACTGGTACGCGTGTTGGATGAGTTGCCGAAAACAGACGCGCATTATCAAGAGTATGAAAAAGACTTAAAAGATATGTTATCGGCGTTAGTGCCCCTGCAACGAAAAGATGGCTTTTGGAATGTTAGTTTACACGATCCGAACCATTTTGGTGGTAAGGAAACTTCGGGTACAGCACTTTTTACCTATGGCATGGCTTGGGCAATCAACAAAGGCTTAGTGGATAAAAGCAGCTACTTACCGATAGTGGAAAAGGCATGGCAGGCTTTATCTATGGAGGCCTTGCATAAAGATGGCTTTTTGGGTTACGTACAGGGAACAGGAAAAGAACCTAAAGATGGACAGCCGGTTACCTATACCAGCAAACCTGATTTTGAAGATTATGGTTTAGGTTGTTTCTTGCTGGCTGGTAGTGAGGTGTATAAATTAATTGGAAAGTAATTTTGCATGATAGATGCTATCAATAATAAAATAATAAATAGATGAAACCTGCATAAATTGCGATAAACAAGAAGTGGAAAATAATTTATGTAAGCTTCATTGCGATTTAAAGAAAAATGTATTCGAATGAAAACTGCATTTAAAATGAAATTATTGCCTGGATTCCAAGAGGAATACAAAAAGAGGCACGATGAAATATGGCCTGAAGTAAGCGGGCTTTTAAAAGAAAGTGGTGTGTCAGATTATTCCATTTTTTTGGATGAAGAAACGAACACACTTTTTGCTGTACAGCAACAGGTCAGTGGAGCTTCATCTCAAGATTTGGGACAACACCCCATCATCCAGCGATGGTGGGCATATATGGCCGACATCATGGAAACCAATTCCGATAACTCGCCGGTAAGCGGCTCGCTAAAAATGGTATTTCATTTAGATTAGTCGTCTTTTCTCTCAAAAATCGGATAGACTAGTATGGAGCAGGATGGTACAGGATACCACAGGTTGCCAACGTTGGCTATTCTGCTTATCTTTGACCTATACTAACCAGAACATGAAACTAAATAGATTGTATGAGAAAATAAATACACTGTTGAGGCAATTATAACCTTTTAATCAATTCTTACGAATTACTGTAACCGTTAACCAATGTTGCCATATAATGCAAACGTTTGTATTACTGGCTGCGTTTTTTATAAACTATAAATCTATATGTATAAATCACTATTCATGGGTTTGATGGCACTTGCTATCTCATGCTTATTTGTCCAGTGTGAGAAGAAAGAATCCGAATCGCATTATGAACGCCCCAATTGGCTTAAAGGAAACGCCTGGGAAGTTTTAGAGCAGCGCGGCGATTGTGCCATCTTTTTACAGGCTGTGGAAAGGGCCGGATTTAAAGATGTCTTGGCCGGTAAGGGAATTGCGACCATTATGGCACCAACCGATGCAGCATTTCAAGCTTATTTTCAAACTCAAGGTGTCCACTCCTTGGACGAGATACCGATTAATGAAGCCAAGAAACTGGTTGGTTTTCACTTGGTTTACTACGCCTTTGATAAAGGGCGTTTCATGAATTACCAACCGGAGGGATTTGATCATGCCGAACCGGTGAAGGCCGGTCTGTATTATAAACATCGCACGAGGAGTCGCGATACTATTTCTGAATGGTATGATCCCGTTAGTAAAACCAATCGAAAAATATTCCATAAGGATCGTTTTCTACCTATTTTCTCATCTACTTTATTCGGTACCAAAGCCATCGATGCGAGAAGTAATTATGCATATTTTTATCCCAATAGCATATGGAATGGCGCGGATGGATTTAACGTATCGAATGCCAAAGTGAGCGAATATGCGATTCCGACTGATAATGGTTATCTCTATATTTTAGATCAGGTTATTCAGCCCTTAGAAACGGTATATGATGAACTAAAGGATCTTCCTGATTACAGTGTGTTTATGGACATGTATAACCGCTTCACCAGTTTTTTGTATGATGAAGAGGCAACGAAGAACTATACCGTTTCGGGTGATTCACTATTCATCGTTCGGCACACGCCGCTTCCGCATATCGCATCTGAATGGGCTTATAATGGCGAAGGCGGACTACCTGATTATGCCCATTTGGCCGATCTCTCTTATAAAGCATTTAATGTATTTGCACCCAATAACCAGGCAATGAACGCATTTTTTGATGCCTATTGGTCGAAATATTACGACAAAATAGCTGATGTGCACTTTCTGCCTATTGCTTTATTGCTATACAATCACGTATATGAGGGGAATATCGTATTTCCGTCTGAAATTAAATCAGAAAGTGAAATTAAAAGTGCTTTTGGTACCGTCATTTCATTCGATCCGCAACAGGATGTAGCCCATAAGGGAATGGCAACGAACGGTGTGTATTATGGACTGAATAAAGTGATTGTGCCAGATATGTTCTATAGTGTGCTGGGACCTTTACTGCAAAACCCTCGGTATAAAATCTTTTTGTACATGATGGTTAATACAGGCCTCATGCAACCTTTGATGAGCCAAGACCTTCGCTTTACCTTATTTGTTCCTTCAGATGAGGTGGTTTTGAATACACTGTATGGGGATAGCTATATTTTTTGGGATGAAGGTAACCCGCTGGTTTATGGTGATGAAGCCGTGCAGGTGGAGAATGCTGATGGTGTTCGTGTACCTATGAGCCAACGGGCGATGGAATTATTTGTCTCCAATCATATCATCACCGAACAGATTACCCAAATAGGGGGGCAACAGGTGTACCGCACGCGAAACCCCTTTAGTTATGTCTATGTAACAGAGCAAGGGGTGGCCTCTTCTGCTTTATATAGTACAAATAACTGGATTCAACCCAAAAGCATAGGCGGAAATTGGAATAATGGAAAAGTATATGAAGTAGAGACCTCCTTACTACGTGAGGTGGGCACCATCAAATATAGTTTCAATACGGCAAGCACGGCGGGCAGCCCATTGAGCGAATTTGCTGAGTTTGCTAAACTATTGGGTAAAGCGGGCTTGTTGGAATCTGGGAGCGAATTGTCTTTTCTTTTTGGTGATAACTTCTTGCTTTTTGCTCCGGGGAACGATGAAATTATTCAAGCCCAAAATGCCGGACTCATTCCGCAGGACAATGATGAATTGGCCGAATACCTGAAATATTATTTCGTGCCGATAACAGATAACTCCTTGAGCGATTATCCCTTTGCTGGATTTGCGGTACAGGGTGATTGGGCAACAGCGCAAGCCGCTGGTGTGGGCCAAAAGCGGATGCTGAAAGTACAAGACCTAGGGAATAGTTTACAGGTGCAATCAGACGCCGGCGAATCCGCTCAAGTAATCAGCGCATTTCCTAAAATTTTTGCGGATGGTGCCATCTATCGTATCAATCAGGTATTTAAAGCGAATTAAAAAATGAAGATAAAATTATTGATCATACTAAGCTTGTGTTGTTGGTCGCTAACCTCGCTAGGGCAGCAACCGATGATCTTACGTGGTAAAGTAACTGATAGCAAAGGGTATCCTGTTCCAGGAGCCACCATTTTTGTGGAAAATCAAGATCGACGTAATTTAAAAGGCTCATCAACAGATGCTAATGGAAATTACCGATTGGAAATTCCGGTATTGCCTGAGTTGACCATCGTCTGCTCGTCTATCGGTTATCAAATTAAACGCATACCTTATACCAATCAGCCGTCATTGGATATTAAACTCGAAGATGATGTGAAAACGCTGGATGCTGTTGTGGTGCAAGACCAGAAGCCGGTAGAGCGGAACAGTTTGGGCATATCCTATCGGAATCAGGTTGCAGCCACACAACGCTTTGAAATGAAGGAACTGGAACAGATGCCTTTTACATCGGTCGAGTCGGGATTGCAAGGTCGCTTGGCCAATGTAGACATCGTAGCCGGAACGGATCCAGGCTCGCGCAGCTCCATTCGCATTCGCGGAACTTCTTCTTTAAATGCCAATTCAGAACCATTGATTGTGGTGGATGGCGTACCTTATCCGACGGAGATTTCGGATGAATTTAATTTTTCTACGGCAAATGATGAAGACTTCGGTGCTTTGGTGAATATATCGCCCAATGATATCGAGTCTATCGAAGTGTTAAAGGACGCTGCTGCCACAGCCATATGGGGCTCACAAGGTGCCAACGGGGTCTTATTGTTTAAAACAAAAAAAGGAAAAAAGGGGAGAACGCAGTTTTCTTTCTCTAGTAAACTAGATGTGAAGAAGGAAGCTGAACATATACCGTTGCTCAATGGATCGCAATACGTGAGCCTGATTCAAGATGGTGTATGGAATGCGGTGAACGACCTTGGCTACCAAAATGGGTTATCGTACATCAACCTTTTATATAATACAAATGAGCTCAATTTTGATCCCGATTGGGTATACTTTGACGAATATAACCAGAATATCGATTGGGTAAAGGAAATTACACAGCTGGGACATTTCGAAGATAACTCTTTTTCAGTGAGCGGTGGAGGCGATAAAGCAACTTATCGAGTGTCATTGGGATACCTAAACGATATTGGTACAACTAAGGGAACGAAGTTTAATCGGTATAATGCCTTGGTAAGTGTCAATTACCGCTTCTCGAAAAAATTACAGGTAAGTGCTGATATGTCTTATTCTTTAAGTGATCGTGATAGTTATTGGACAGGCGATGACGTGGGGAGTCCACGGGGCATTGCTATGACACGTATGCCGAATATGAGTCCTTGGGTTATCGGTGAAAATGGCTTGCCTACAAATGAGTATTTTACCCCGCGTATCAACTTTCAGGGCAGCTTTGCTGATGAACATATATACAACCCCTTGGCCATGGTGAATGAATCAGTTAATAACACGACCGGCGAACAGTCGCGCGTGATTTTTCGTATGATGTACAACATCTTGCCGGGATTGCAATATACGGGTACAGCCGGATTTGATGCCCGGTCTACAAAAAATCGGAAATTTTTACCGCAATCGGTTACCGGCGTACTTTGGACAGATCCATACTTCAATCGAGGTTCGGACATGCTTTCTGACGATCTTTACCTCAATACCGAAAATAAACTCATCTATAATAAGCAAATCGGCGACGATCATCAAATGATCTTGAGCGGACTCTTTCAGACGAACGAAGGAAGACGTTTTAGTTATGCCAGTGAAACGTCTGGCAACGCTTCTCCGTCGTTAAGCGATCCAACAGCGGGTGCTGCAGTTGCAGAAATGGGCTCGGGGAATACCCTTACCCGGAAGGCAGCCTTGATCGCCAATGGGCACTATACCTTTAAAGGCAAGTATATCATCAATGGTGGATACCGATGGGAAGCTAACTCCAGTTTAGGACGCAGCCATCGATGGGCTGGTTTCCCCTCTATCGGGGCTGCATGGCAGTTTGGGGATGAATCTTTCTTAAAAGACTTAGGGTTTATCCAAATGGGTAAATTGCGTGTCAGTTGGGGGAAAAGTGGCAATGCGCCAAGCGGTGCTTGGCCATATTTGGGTGTGTTCCAACCATCTACGCCCGGATACATAGATATGGCCGCTATCGGACCAACGTCTATGCAACTGGAAAACCTAAAATGGGAAACCATTACGCAGTCTAACATTGGTTTGGATTTAACCTTATTGAAGAACCGTCTGTATTTAACCGCCGAATGGTATGACCGGCGTACGACTGATCTCCTACAAAAGGATATCACCTTACCTTCTTCTACTGGATTCGCCAAAATGAAATTCTATAATTCGGGCGAATTGTATAACAAGGGATGGGAGTTCGTAGTAAACTATGATGCCGTTAAAAAGGAAGGGTTTCAATTGTCTTTTAACCTGAATGTTTCCCGTAATAGAAACGAGGTGGTTGAACTACCTGATAATCTGCAATTCGAAAATTATGAGTTCAAAAACGGAGCTTATGCCCATAAAATTGTCGAAGGCAATCCCATCGGATCTTTTTATGGTTACCGCTATCTAGGCGTTTACCAAAACGTAGATGAAACCTATGCCCGCGACTTAAATGGAAACCTCATTCATGATATCAATGGCGAATCCAAGGTGATACAAAATGGCCCCAGAAAGGTCTATCCAGGCGACGCGAAGTATCAAGATTTGGATGGAAATGGTGTGATCGATCAATACGATATTGTATATCTAGGTAATGCCATGCCGCTGTTTACGAGTGGTGGCGGATTTAGCATCCGCTATAAGAGTTTCTTGCTTACCACCTTTTTCCATGGGCGTTTTGGCCAGAAAGTAGTCAACCGGGCAAGAATCAGTACGGAGAATATGCAGGGAACGAGCAATCAGAGTACCGCCGTACTCAGTAGATGGCGCCATGAAGGCGATATGACCGAAATACCACGCGCTTTGTATGGCGAAGGCTACAATTACTTGGGCTCTGACCGCTTTGTGGAAGACGCTTCGTTTGTTCGCTTGAAAATGGTTTCCCTACGCTATTCACTGCCCAAGAGCTTTTTGAATCGGTATGGTATCCAACGTTTGGATGTGTTTACTACTATGCAAGATCTGTATACCTGGACAGATTACTCTGGGCAAGATCCAGAAGTTTCTTTGTCGAGCAATATTTACATGCTGAGTGAGGATAAGGCAAGTACGCCGCGACCAAGACGCTTTGCATTGGGTCTCATGTTAAACTTTTAATGGTTAAAATAATGAAAAGCTTTTTAAAATATTCCCTTTTGTTTTTTGCACTGATCTTGGCTTCTTGCAACAAATGGATGGACGTTATCCCCGAGAACGAGCAAATTAGTGACCGTTATTGGGCCAATAAAGAAGAGGTAGAAGCTGTACTGGGTTCAGGTTACGTAAAACTGCAAAAATCGATTAAGCAACTGTTGATATGGGGTGAAGCAAGGGGCAATGGCCTCGCTTTAGCAGGCTTCGTGGATGCGGACTTGCTGCGTTTGAAAATGTTCGACGTCACCCCATCCAATGAGCTGGTTAAATGGGGCGATTTTTACACCATTATCAATTACGCTAATATGGTACTAAAATATGCACCTGAAGTAGTTGCGCGCGATCCTTCTTTTAGTGAGTCGGTCATGCAATCCTATTTGGCCGAAGCACGCTTTCTCCGCGCATTATCTTATTTTTATCTGGTGCGGAATTTCAGAGACGTTCCATTGATCTTAGATCCCTACATGGACGACCAGACATCGTTCGAACTTGCAAAATCACCACAAAATGTAGTTTTCGCTCAAATCATCACCGATCTAGAGGGAGCCATACAGTATAGTAAGGAAATCTGGCCAACGGACTGGGAAACTAAAGGACGTGCTACTAAATGGGCTATTTATGCCACATTGGCTGACGTTTATTTATGGACGGGCGAATATGATAAGGCCATCATTGCTTGCAATGCCGTGATGAATTCCGGTAGAGTAGGATTGATTCAAGGCATGGTTAACAATAAAAATAATTGGTTCACCATTTTTAATCCGGGAAATTCGAATGAAGGGATTTTTGAAATCCAATTCGATAACACAAAAAGTCAGACCAATGATTTAGTGAGCTGGTTTGGCACTTCTTATAATTGGACGATATCTGCCCAAATGGTTACGGAATTTCAATGGAGTAGTGAAGATATCCGGGCTGCGGGAGCTACTTATTCAGAAGCAGATTATAAGATATGGAAATATTTAGGAGCCGAAGCGGGGACAGCGGTACCACGTACTTATAGTGATCAGCATTGGATCATCTATCGGATGGCCGATATCTATTTAATGAAAGCAGAAGCATTGGTAATGAAAGGCGCCGAATATTATGCGGAAGCTACCAAGCTGGTTAATCAAATCCGTACAAGAGCGGGGATATCAGAACCCTTATCTTCAGCCTCTACTGAGCTGGAAATGTTGGATATGGTGTTACATGAAAAGGCCTTGGAGTTTATTGGCGAGGGAAAGCGCTGGTATGATTTACTACGTGTGGCACAACGTAATAATTATGCCTATAAGGAATATTTGATCAGCCAGGTGCTGTCGGGAATTGCGGGTGGATCAGCCCCCGTTATTCGTTCCAAATTGCTGAATGTAAATAGCCATTACCTACCCATCTACATTGACGAGCTACGCGCAAATGCCCTGCTCGAACAGAACCCTTACTACGATAACCTTAACTAAATAAAGCCATGGAATTTATTTGGAATATCAGAATACGTTTGATTTATACCTTCATTTTGTTGGTATCGTTGTTACAGGCCTGCAAAGATGCATATGAAGACCAGACTTTCATGGCCTATGATGAATATCCCATCGCTATGTACCTGAAAGAGAATACAACAGATTATGCATTGTGGGTAGAGGTGTTGGAGCGCTCTGGTTTATACAATACGCTGAATTTGAGTGATATCTATACCTGTTTTGTGCCTACCAATGCGGGTGTAGAACGCTATTTGAAGAAAATGGGTTACCAGTCGGTCGCGGAAATTCCGGTAGATGATGCCGTTTATTTAGTTAAATACCACATCATCTATGGTACGGCCATTGATTTGGGACAATTTCAGAGTGGGGCTATTGATGAATTGAATGAAACAGATGATAACCTGTCGGTTGAATTTCGAGAAGGAGGGCTGGAATCGGTTTACCTCAATGGAGAGGCCCGTTTCGTGCAATTCGATATCAAAGCAACCAACGGCATCATTCATGTAATAGATGATGTATTAGTGCCTCTAACAGCGACGATAAGCGACCGTTTGGCCGATGAGAAATACAGCATCTTCTATGAAGCAGTCAAGACGACCGGATACGATGAATTGTTGAAAACTGTTTATACACCCGGAACGGATATAAATGGCAATCCCATTGAAATTCGCTATCGATACACAGCCTTTGCCGTTTCAGATGAGACCTACGCGAAAGCCGGTATTCATTCGTTAGCTGAATTAAAAGCACAGATTGGTGCTGACGAATCAGTACCCTATACCGATGCAATAAATGCCTTAAATAAATATGTAGCATATCATTTATTGGAACAAGTTCATTCATATGCCGAGCTAGGCGATTTTCCAGACGGGAAAACCACCATGAACCTGAATACCATGGCGAACAATGAGCTTATCAAAATTTCAGAAGGTACGGGCGAGCTATTGCTGAATGCAAATGATGAGACTGGCGAGGCCATCCACTTGGTAGAAACGAACATTCCGTGTAAAAATGGTGTCATACATGAAGTAGATAATTGGATGCCACTCTTTACCCCTGAAAGTGTAACGCTTATCTGGGAGTTAAGCGATTATCCAGATTTGGAAGCACATGTTTCGCAATTTCAGAATCCGAGCTTGGGTAGCCAGTATAATAAAACCTTTGCGGAAGGAGAACTCACCAGTATTCGTTGGCGTGCACAGCCTGAAACCAAATTCGACGTACTTACTTATCGCAATAATCGATCGGCAGATGGTATCTGGTATGCTGATGTACTGCATTATGATCATTTACGTGCCGAATTGGGCGAATCAGGTTGGATTGAAATGGACAGTCCGGTTATCGTAAAAGGCAAATATGAAGTAACTTTTGTTTGGCCCAGTCCGAAAGTATCCAGTTCAACCGGAATATGTGCCTTTGCTATTGACGGTGTAATGATGCGGCCGCGCCATACCATATCCAATACCCGAACCGATCGCGTGCTCCAGCAATCGTTGGGTAAGATCACTTTTGATGAAACAGGTACACATACCCTACGCATCATTTCTTTGGATGGTAAGTTAATTACCATGGACTATTTAAGGTTTGACCCCGTAGATTAATCTCTTATATGATGAAAAAATTTATAATGTGTATAAGCATGTTGTTTTTTGGTTTGCTTGGCTGCCAAAAAGCATGGAATGATCATTATTCGGCAGAAGGATCTTCTTCCGGTATCGTTTCGCCCTATAATTTATTAGAATATCTGAAATCGATCCCCGATTATTCAACTTTTGTGTCTAAACTAGAAGCAACCGGATTGGATAAAGAGCTATCGCGCGATCAATACCTTACCGTTTGGGTGGTAAACAATGAGCGAATGGCTAAATTGGCCGAAATGGGGCTCGATGAGACCTTCGTATTGAAATATCATATCAACAACCTTACCTATGATGAGAGTAAGCTCAAAGAAGGGTTGCGGTTGAGAACATTGAGTGGTAAATATTTATCAGTCTCGGTAGCGGGTGACGGCAATATCTTAGTGGGCGATGCTCGGATTATTAAAGGCAATCAGCTCTGCCAAAATGGGGTGGTTCATGAAATTGATCAGCTCATGCGCCCTGATGAAAGCATATACGATTATCTATCGGGATTAGGCGACGATTATTCGATTATCCGAGATTCTATTTTCGCTATGAACGATACGGTGTTTGATATGGAGAACAGTATTCCAACCGGAGTAGACCCAACGGGTAACACCATATACGATTCGACTTTTGTTATTCAGAACCCCATTTTTGAAAATGCCGATTTCCGGTCTGAATTTTCTCAGGTAACCCTATTCCTACCAAGTAATTATGTTATAAAACAATGTTTTGATGATTTAAAACAGTTATACGGACAATTTGGTAAGACTTTTCTGCGCGAAGACACCCTAATTGCCATGGATTGGATTAAAAATGCCATTTTCTATGATCAATTGGTGGAGAATTATGGCAGTGTAGAGGATCTGATTTCTGCTAGTGGAGAAATATGGCGCACCAGTGTACAACAAGTGGATATGCATTATAAGCGTATGAGTAATGGCCGTATTTACCAGATTACGCATTTAAAAATTCCAAACAATGTACATATCCAAATGATTAAACAGCTCTTTCATTATTGGGAGTATGTGCCCGACATGGATAAACCAGCTTTATTTACTTTATCGAATGTAACCGAAGTAACACCAACCAATCGCGATCACGTCACGTTTCCAACGCTGGGCATCGAGCTTACTTATCGAACCCTGCTAATTAAGGGAGACCTTATTGCCGGGCAGCCAGCAAGCATCGATTTCACACCCGTGATGTTACAAAAAAATCAAGATGGCTCTACTGGTTATAAAGTAGTAGAAGTTCCTCCAGGAGAGTATAACCTTTACTTGGGATTCCGGTCGAAGTCACATCCGTTCATCAATGTATACATCGATGGCAAACAGGTAGCGAAAGATTTGAACGTCGAACCTTCTAATCCTTGGAATTATGATCGATCTACCAACACTGTATCGGGTACCAAATACAATGGCTGGGGAGGCTTAGTAGGGCCGGTGACCATAGAAGGGGATCAGGTGCGGAGTTTTAGATTAAAAATCGAATTTGCCGGATTAGGTAAGGGAAGCGAAGAGGCAATGGAACCCTATCATTGGGCATTGGTACCAACAAAAAACAATTATTAGTTTATGAGGATGATGAATTTTAAGATATACAGATTTTTTGCTTCATTCGGTTGCATGTTGTTGGCCTTATTGGTTAGCCTACAGGTTGTTGCACAAACCGATACCACCATAACTGGTAAGGTAATCAGTGTATATAACCGTGCACCATTAGTAAATGCCGTGGTATCGGTCAAAGGATTGAACAGATCTACTCAGACCCAATCGGATGGGACATTTCAATTGTCGCTGCCCGAAGGGGCGGCTGAGTTACTTGTGTGGATGCCGGGCTATTTTGAAACAACAGTCCCTCTGTTAGGTCGGACTGAATTTGAAGTTACACTTGTACCAACTACAAGAATTCGGTATAGTGTTGATGAAATAAACGTATCGCCGGTATTACGCGGCACGTCGGTATTATATAAAAGGGATTTCAAGCCTGGTACTAACAGCATCGAAGATGCCATACAAGGACAGTTTTCGGGTTTGAACATCATCAATAAAAGCGGCATGCCTAGCGAAGGCAGCGTTTACGCTTATCGCGGAATCCGTTCTTTTTATGCAGACAATGCGCCTTTATTGGTTATAAATGGCACACCATATTTGCCTGATATGGAAAACTCCGCTATAATTGGTGGTTATTCCAAAAGTGTATTTAACCCTATTCACGTACAGGATATTCAGCGTATCCGCTTATTAAAGGGAGCAGAAACAGCCTTATATGGATCGTTGGGAGCTAACGGGGTACTGCTTGTGGAAACTTCTACAGCAAAAGACCTAGAAACAGTCATTGAATTTAAGGGGCAATATGGCATCGCTTATAATCGGGCAACTTTGCCTGTTTTAGGTGTACATGATTTTAAAAGTTACATCGGTGATGTGGGCTTAACAGAGTTTGAAGATATGGGCGAAATGTTAACGGAATTTCCATTCTTAAAGGATGATCCCAACTATTATTATAATTTTCTGTATAACAGCCAAACGGATTGGCAAAAGGAGATTTATCGCCCAGCATTTATGACTGATAATCACTTGCGGGTAAAAGGTGGGGATGCTATAGCCAAGTACGATTTATCACTAGGTGTAATGAATCAGGCCGGAGCGCTCGACAATAGTTCCATGACCCGATACAGTACGCGTATGAATGCAATCATAGCATTAGGAAAGAAGTTCGACCTATCGGCTGATTTCGGATTAAGTTATACAACAAGTAAATTGCACGAACAGGGCATGTTAACGGCCACGAATCCCGTGCTTACTGCCCTAAATAAAGCACCTATCCTGAGCCCTTATGCCAAAGATGTATACAACAATGAATTGCCTACTTATGGTGCAGTCCGACAATTTGGTGTCAGTAATCCACTGGCGGTGCTGAATAATATGAATGTAAAGTCTGATGTATACGATGTTTTTGTGAATACGCATTTGGACTACAAGGCATCCCCTCATTGGCTGCTTAGTGGTACGGTAGGTATCTACTCTAGCTATAACAGACAAGCTACTTTTGTCCCCGGCTTGTCTGATCAAACTATTGTACCCTTAGAAAAGGGTGTTGCTTTAAACACAGCGCGCGCAGGTTCTGGAAAAACGAGTAACCTCTATTTTCGATTGAATAGTGGCTATCAGCAGGTATTTGGTCAGAATCGCTTGCAGGCAGGTGTTGGTTATCAAGGCTTAATAACCAAGAAGGAATTCGATGCAGGCTACGGACGTAATACCAGCTCTGACTTTTACAAAACGTTAAATTATGTGAGTACCGATGGAAGGTATTTCTGGGGATACAACGATTTCTGGAACTGGATGAGTACATACGGATACCTCAACTATGAATGGCATAATTTGCTTACTGCTGCAGCTTATGTCTCGGTAGATGGCGCCTCATCTACCGGGGCTGACGCCCCCCGGTTTGGTCTGTTTCCCGGTGGTAAATTAAAATGGCATATAGCCAATATGGCGGGCTTACATGATCAAGCGTGGTTGAACCAGCTGGATGTGCAGCTGGGATATGCGTTAACTGGAAACAGTCGTTACTCGTCTAATTTGAGTAAAGCTTATTATAGCAGCCAGATTTACCGACAACTATCGGGTATCGTGGTGGGCAATGTGCCGAACACTAAACTGCGGTGGGAAGACAACCAAACATGGGATGTGACACTACAGGGAGGTGTGTTCAATAACCGATTGACAGCGAGCGTGGGCTATTTTCATACCTTGTCTAATAACTTGATCCAACCACTTGCACTTTCTCCTATCGCTGGATTGAAAGAAAGTTATGTGAATGGTGCAGAAATAAAAAGTAGCGGTTTTGAACTCGACTTTACCTTTGCCTTGGTGGAGAAACAGCATGTTGGATTAACCATCGGTGGAAACATAGCCACAAACAAGAACGTGGTACAAAGCTTGGGGGGAGCCGAAGAGCGCGTGACGGAATTACCCAATGGCTCCGCTTTGATCTCCAAAGTAGGCAGTGTGCCATACGCTTTTTATGGTTACATAGCCGAAGGTGTAATACCATCGGAAGCAGCAGCCAATGCGTTGCATGTAAATGATTATCAAGGCCGTATGTTTGCAGCAGGCGATGTTCAATTTAGAGATAAAAATCAAGATGGTATCATCGACGATCAGGATCGTTTCTTATTGGGTAATGCCTTACCTAGTTTGTATGGTGGTGCTTTCATCGATGTACGCTATAAACAATTGGCTTTGCGCGGCTATTTTCATTTTTGCAAAGGCAATGAACAATATAATGTGGTGCGGCAGCATATGGAAGCCATGGCCGATTATGGTAACCAATCCATAGCGGTTAATAGGCGTTGGAAGCTAGATGGACAGGTAACAGACATGCCGAAGGCTACTTATGGAGACCCTATGGGCAACAGCCGCTTTTCCAATCGGTGGATTGAAGATGCCTCCTTTTTCCGTTTAAGTAACTTGGCCCTAACTTACAGATTTGGTGAAAGCAGCTTAAAAGTATTGGAGGGAGCCGAGCTCTACCTGGTTGGTGAAAATCTCTTTACTTTAACCAAATACTTGGGGCTCGACCCGGTAACTGCATATAGCTATAACCCTAGTCAGGCCGGTTTTGATTATGGAAATGTGGCTTTGCCACGTACGTTTAAAATGGGTATTAATTTAACCTTTTAAGATTATGTTGATGAATTGTAAATACATTATATTAACCTTATCGCTTGTTGCAATGCTTTGCTTTTCACAATGCTCAAGTTATTTTGAGGTGGATACCGACGACGTATTGTTGGATGAAGACTATATAGGCAATGCCAACGAATTGTACTCGGGTTATATGGGCATTGCAGCGAAAGTACAAACTGTGGCCGATCAGGCTATCTTTTTGTCTGAGCTAAGAGGCGATTTGCTGGAGCCAACAGCTAAAGCACCACAAGCGCTGTGGGATATCTATCATCACAAAGAACACGACGGAAATGTCTATGCTGATCCGCGTGGATATTACGAGGTCATTGTGAACGCAAATAATTATATACAAAAGCTCATTGCATACCGTAAAGAAAATCCGAAAGCGGTAGATGAGGCTTATTTTGGACCTTTGTTAAGTGGCGCCATTCGTTTTAAGGTTTGGAGTTACTTAATGTTGGGCAAGCTCTATGGTAAGGCAGCTTATTTTGATGTACCCAACGTGACTCTCGATAACTTGAAAGACATACCCGTGTTGGGCTTGGATGAACTGATACAGCAGTTGATTCAGTTGATGGAAGTGGGAGTAGAAGGAGTGGATGGTAAACAGGTGCTAGCCTGGGGAGATGTGCTATTTCCAGGTGTGAGTGCCTCCCAGCAAGATTTGGTGTGGAACATGATCTGTCCATCGCCCGATCCGTTGTTGATGGAACTTTATTTATGGAATGGTAATTATAGCAAGGTTGTTGAAATTGGGATGCCTTTTATATTTGATAATGGTGGCGGACGTTATAAAATCGGTAATGACGATTATAATGGAGAATGGATACAATTTTTTACGCGCGACCCGATTACTAAAACACGTGGATTGATTAATATTGTGCCCTTTGACTTTCAACGCAATCAAACCAATCGGTTGATAGCTTATTTTTCCAATACTGCACCATCGGTTTATTACCTGAAACCAACTGAAGTAGCTATGAATCGGTTTCGAAGGCAGATTCAATTGGATGGGAATACGGTGGGTGATAAATATCGGGGCGAAAATTATACCTTCATGTTGCAAAATGGTGATTGGGTGATTCGAAAATTCTCCCGTGACAGGGAGAGTGCTTCTGAAATTTACAAAAACGATGTGCATATTATTTTATACCGCGACGCAGATGTACATTTCTTTTTAGTTGAAGCGCTCAACCAAATGGGATTATTTGACGAAGCGGCAGCCTTTTTGAATGATGGGGTAGAACTCTATCTGTCTAAACATGGAGATGACCTACAATACCCTTTAAATAATGAAGTGTGGAACGCCGCTATCAGCAAGAATTGGGGTATTCGCAGGCGGGTAAACTTGAGCCCCGTCTATCCTGAAGGTCTACATACCGAAGAACTGGATACACCGGAGAAAATCGCAGCTTATAAGAAGGCCTTTGATGAATTGATTGTGGAAGAAACATGCATGGAAAGTGCTGGTGAAGCTCGTTCTTATTTTGCGATGATCCGGATAGCCAAACGTTGGAATGATCCGGCTATTTTGGCCGACCGTGTAAGTGCTAAATATACAGGTGGTATGCAGCAAACTATCAAAACGCTTCTGATGGATCCGCAAAACTGGTTTGTTTCGTACAATATACAGTAAAGTTATAAGTTGTAAGTTATAAGTTGTAAGTTATACGTTTTACGTGCTAAGACGTATAACTTACAACTTTCTTTTACGGTATAATTCGGGCGATAAGCCCGTTTTTTCTTTAAACAATTTGGAGAAATAAAAGCACGAATCAAACCCTAACTCATATGCAATGTCTTTGATCAATCGATTCGAGTGGCCTAAATAGTATTTGGCTTTTTCCATTTTCAGCTGAATGAAATACTGGCCAGGCGATACGCCCGCATACTTTTTAAATAGTTTTCTGAACTGCGAATAGCTCACGCTTAATTGCGCTGCGATCTGCTCGACAGAAATGGCTTGTTCCACGTGTTCCTTTAGCAAAAGTTTTGCTTTATTGACCATTGTTTCCGAAACATCTGGTGTAGGAGGAATGGATGATCCTTTCGATAATGCATATATTTTGCCTAAGAGATGGAGTGTTTGTCCGGATATTACTTGCTGAAAGCCGGGTAGTGCCTCTTGGATACGGTCGGCGATATTGAGATAGAGGTCAACAATATCGTCTTTATGACCCATTTCAATTACTGGTTTGGCTGGATGGAAAAAATCATTTTGAACCAATTGATCAGCAACAGGACCATTGAAACCTACCCAATACTCGTTCCAGCCGGTTAATTCGCTCGGCTTATACCGATGCCATTCATTAGGAAAAAGAAAGATAACTGATCCTTCCTTTACTTCTGTAGAGCCACAACGTTCCGATTCGAAGAGGCCACCGCCAGCGGTGATATATATCAACTGATATTCGCTTAAAACCCGACCTTTTTTCCAATCAAAGTAGTAGCTAGAGGGGTGTTGGGTAGATGGGTAACGTAAGGCTTGCTTAATAGTCCCAAATCCGGCATTTAATACGTATAATCCCCATTTTTGGTCGATTGCATTAACGGCTAAATATTTTTGGAACGTATGCATCATTCTTGATCAAAAAATATATACTAAGTATCAAAATCTACATTTACATCTCCTGTGAGAATCAAGATTTTTGAGACATAAAGGTTTTATAACAAAGTAAAGCTAGCATATTATTTCCAATTAATGTGTTAAATATCCTGATGAAGCTGCATGACAGTACAGGATAGTCTACCAAATGAACGCAATTAATTAAACGATTAAAAGCCTATGAAGAACAACAGAAACATGCAAGGGCTTGCCATGAGCATTACCTGCCTGATGCTTTTGCTTCCCACTTTTGGGGCCTTTGCACAAGAACAGATCACCGTACAAGGGACCGTACGCGATGACCGAGGGACGGTTCCGGGTGTCTCTATTTTAATACAGAACACCAAGCAAGGAACGAAAACCGATGCAGCCGGTAAATACCAATTGGAGGTAGACCGGGGAGCCAAATTAATCTTTACAGCAATAGGTTATCGTGATACCATTATAACCGCAACAAATAGCCCCCTGAATGTTACTTTACAAGTAGAGGCAAAAGCCTTAGACGAAGTGGTAATCAGCTACGGAACGCAGCAACGGAAAGAAGTGACAGGAGCGATCGCCCAGATTGATGCTTCCGAAATGAAGGATGTTCCTGTCGGACAGTTTTCTCAAAAACTACAGGGACGTATTCCTGGCGTGCAGATTAGTCAAACTACGGGTCGACCTGGACAAGGGATGGCCGTGCGTGTTCGGGGTTCCGCCTCTATGAATGCGGGTAGTACACCTCTCTATGTGGTAGACGGCCAACCCATTACTGGAGATATTGCTAACATTAATCCAGATGAAATTGAAAGCTTTTCAGTACTAAAAGATGCATCGGCAACGGCATTGTATGGTTCGAGAGCGGCCAATGGCGTTATTTTAGTCACCACCAAAAAGGGTAAAGGCGATGGTGTCCATGTCAGCTTGTCTAGCTATGGCGGACTACAATATGTGCCGCAACGCGGTCGGCCAGATGTCATGAATGCACGTGAGTTTGCTCAATGGCAAAAAGAATTTTATGAAGATAAGATTAAATATGAAAATTGGGTAAATCCGGCAACCGGTGTAGCAGAGATTCCGGACGATTATAAAAATCCAGAGCAGTATGGAGAAGGAACTGACTGGTATGATGTCTTACTCAGACAAGGAGCACCCATTCAAAACTATTCACTTTCTGTAACGGCCAATAGCGAGAAATTCAGTACAGCGGTTACAGGAGGCTATTTTAATCAACAAGGCGTAGTGGTTAATACGGGTTATCAGCGGTACTCATTTCGGGCCAATAATCAGTTTCGGCCCAACGATAAATTGACACTCGGTTTTAATATTGCGCCTACCTTGCAATTGGATCACAATACGACCACTAATACGGATGGCCAGCGACAAGTGATTGACGGTGCCTTTATTACCAGCCCCATATCACCGGCAATCAACCCGGATGGTTCATTACCGATTACTACCAATACCTTTGGCATGTTCCCAAATCCCAATTGGTATCGGGTGATGAAAGAAAAATTGGATAATCGGAAAAGAACCCGCATTCTGGGAAATGTGTACGGTGAATACCAGATTTTAGAAGGCCTGAAATTTAAAACCAGTGCCAACGTAGATGTAGAAGCTTTTACACAACAAGTTTTCGCATCATCTACCTCTGGTGGAGGTTTATTTGTTGCTCCTCCGCAACCCGCCAATGGCGCTTATAATACGCAAACCTATTATTCCTGGCTCAATGAAAATGTGTTGACCTACAATAAAACCATCGGCGATCATACATTTGATCTATTGGCCGGTTATACCACACAGAAATACCGTCAGGAAAATAGTGGTATTAATAAGACGGATTTCCCAAGCGATGATATCCCCTGGTTAAGTGCCGGGGCAACTGTCACCAACGGCTCGAGCTCAACAACCGCTTGGTCTTTAGAATCGCTCATCGGTCGCTTAAATTATAGTTTTAAAGGTCGCTATTTACTGTCGGCAGCTCTGCGGGGAGATGGTTCTTCGCGCTTTGGGAGTGATAAGAAATGGGGTTCTTTCCCTTCGGTATCCTTGGGCTGGATAGCCAGCGAAGAAAACTTCCTCAAGGCAAATGAAAAAGTTTCCTTCTTAAAATTAAGAGCAAGTTACGGACTCGTAGGGAACAACAATATCGGCGACTACCGGTCTATTGCCATGATGGGAACAACCAATTACGTGATCAGTGGCTCCTTGACACAAGGATTGTCCATTACCTCCTTAGGTAATCCGATTTTAAGTTGGGAAACGACAAAGCAATTGGATGTTGGTTTGGAATTAGGTCTTCTCCATGATCGCATTAGCTTGGTGTATGATTATTACCGCAAAAAGACCGATGGTATGCTGTATCCGGTTGAATTGCCCCGTGCTTCGGGTTTTAGTTCGGTGTGGACAAATATCGGTGCATTCAAATTCTGGGGGCATGAAGTGGGTATCAGCACTAAGAACTTAACCGGTACACTCAAATGGTCTACCGACCTGAATATCACGTTGAATCGGAATGAGGTATTGCAATTGGGAACAAACGATACACCAATTGGGGGATTTGCCGATCAAGGTGATTATAACCGTACTGCTGTTGGCCATCCCATTGGCCAATTTTATGGCTATGTATACGATGGCGTTTATATGACCCAAGAAGAATTTGACTCACAGCCGAAACATGAATCGTCTGACATCGGAACTGTAAGGATGAAAGATTTGAATAATGACGGGGTCATTGACAACAATGATCGAACCTTTATTGGCGACCCCAACCCTGATTTTATATTTGGCTTAACTAATAGTTTTCATTACAAGGATTGGGATCTTAGTTTTCTAATTGCTGGATCGGTAGGTGGGCAAACCATGGATGCCACCTACGAAAACGTGGAAAATATCGACGGCGTATTCAATATGCGAAAAGAAATGAAAGATGTTTGGCGATCGCCCGAAAATCCTGGGAATGGTGAAGTGCCGCGTACGTTGACGGGAACAACAGCACTATTTCGGTTTACCAATTCGAGATGGGTTTTTAGTTCCACTTATGTATCACTCCGAAACATCACTTTAGGTAAAAACTTTGCCATCAGGGATAATAACTACATTAAAAATATTCGGGCCTATTTAAGTATACAAGAAGCACTTATGTTAACGAAATACCCTGGCATGAATCCAGAAGTGAGTGCTAGGGGAGACAATCCCTTGCAATTAGGGATTGACCAAACGGCATACCCCGTACCGCGTACGTTTACTGTCGGAATCAATGTTGGATTTTAAAGATGATACAAATGAAAATGTTTAAAAATATATATGGGATGCTCTTGCTGTTGGCTTTGTCATCCTGCTCTAAAGATTTCTTAAATCTGACACCTGATTCAGAACCCAATGCCGAAGATTTCTATCAAACAGAAGAACAATTTGAACAAGCGGTCAATGGTGTATACCAAACGCTTCGGGCTACCGTAAACGAGAGCGGCTATTTAATGGGCGAAATGCGGTCGGACAATACGCATTACGATTATTATGCACCCGATCGCGGCATTCATATTATTAGACGAGAGAACTTAGATGATTTTTTGGATGATTCGCAAAATCAATGGACCAATGATTATTTTAATAATTGTTACGTAGGCATTGCGAAGGCAAATACCATTTTGGATCGGATTGAAGCGGCTACGTTTGACCAATCGGCAAAAGATCCGATTATTGGTGAAACCAAATTCCTCCGCGCTTATTACTATTTTAATCTGGTGCGCTATTTCGGAGGTGTTCCTCTGCATATGAAAGAGGTACTTAAACAGGAGGATGCTTTTTTACCGCGATCATCTGTAGATGAAGTCTATGAATTGGTGATAAACGATTTAACTGATGCTATCGCTAAACTTCCCGAACCAAGTTTCCCACAAAATGGTCGGGCAACTAAAGGGTCGGCATCCATGATGCTTGCAGAAGTGTATATGACCCGTAAAGATTTTGCAGCTGCCGAACCGTTATTACGTTCAATAACGACGATGGGATACGACTTATTACCTAATTATGCAGATGTATTTTCCACCGGTAATAAAAATAGTAGAGAATCCATTTTTGAAATTCAGTTCATGATGGGCGATCAAGGCCAGCAAAGTATGTTCACCTATTGGTTTATTCCTAAATCGAATGATGTGGCACTAATTACCGGAGTGACATCCAACACCTTAAATTATGGCGGATGGAATGTGCCGACAGCAGATATGATGGAAACTTATGAAGCGGGCGATTCTAGAAAAAATGCTTCGGTGGGTGTTGCAGAAGGGGTTATCGGATCAGATGGTAGTTTTACCATACAAGCTGTAAAAAATAGCGATGGCTATACAACTCCCTCGGGTAAAGTGTCCAAACTTTTTGTGAAAAAATACTTGCATCAGCATAACAGAGAGCGCAATACAGATGATAACTGGCCCATTTATCGTTATTCAGATGCGCTATTGCTATTTGCCGAATGCTTGAATGAAAATGGTAAAGCAGGCGAAGCATTACAATATATCAATCAGGTTAGAAAACGTGCAGGAGTAACCTTACCAGCCATAACGACTACGGGAAAACAGGCTTTAGCAGAAGCGATTGCGCATGAGCGGCGTGTGGAATTGGCTTATGAAAACCACCGCTGGCATGATTTGGTAAGAACGGGTAAGGCAATCGAAGTGATGAATGCACATGGGGTGGAAATGAAACAACAATACAACTACATTTCGAAAAATGCGTATAAGGTTACGGAAAACCGGTTGATTTTCCCCATACCTTATTTGGAAATGCAGTTGAATAACCAACTCACACAGAATCCGGGGTATTAAGTGCAAGGTAGGTTGTAAGGTGTTAGGTATTAGTTGTGACATCTCATATCTAAAAAATGTATATTTAACTCGAAAACCTTTTTATAGATCAAATGAAGCAAATCGTATCCATTATCATCTGTATAGCCTTGGCAGCGTCTGTTTTTGCCAATAGCAAACCACAAAAATTAACGGTAGAGCAAAAAGTGGAACCTATAGGAGTCGATACCCGGAATCCACGTTTTGGATGGAATATCCAGACAGATCAACGTGGCTATGTGCAATCGGCTTGGCAAATTCAGGTGGCCTCTAGCCGCGAAAAGCTACAGGCAAATGAGGCTGATTTTTGGGATTCTAAAAAGGTGGAAAGCCATGATCAACAGTTTATTAGCTACAAAGGTAAGGCCTTAGAAGCCGCACATACCTATTTTTGGCGCGTAAAAATCTGGTCGACAAATGGCGAAGCCTCTACTTGGAGCGAGCCTTCCTCATTTGTTACCGCCCTCCTTAATCCGCAGGCATGGGGTCAGACTGCATGGATTGCTTATGAAGAGCTCCCCACTAATCAAATCATCATGCCGGGTGTACATGGAGGGGGGGATGATCTGGGCGAAAAAGGCATCAAAAGAGCTGTCATTCCGCAATTTCGGAAACCCTTTGAAATCAAAGGGAAGGTTCATCAAGCATTGTTGTTCATCAGTGGCTTAGGGCAATATGAAGCGCGCTTGAATGGGCAGAAAATAGGAGATGATTTTCTAGCTCCTGGGTGGACTAATTATGAGCGGCGATGCCTCTATAATACGTATGATGTAAGCACACAGCTCCGGCAAGGTAAAAATGTGATCGGTGCTATCGTGGGTACGGGCTTTATGTACATCAACCGAGAACGCTATCGCAAGATGGTACGTGCCGAAGGCTTCCCCATGCTCCGGGCAAAGCTCCTGATTACTTATGAAGATGGAACAATACAAGAAGTCCATACCGATGCGAGTTGGAAAACGAGTCCTTCGCCCATTACCTTCAGTACCATCTATGGTGGAGAAGATTACGATGCTACCCAAGAACAGGTTGGTTGGGATAACATCGGTTTTGATGATGCATTATGGAACAATGTCATACTAGTAGAAGGCCCGGGTGGCCACATGTATGCACAACGGGATTATCCCTTAAAAGTGATGCAGGAATTTGAGGTAAAGGAAAAGAAACCAATAAACGAGCATCAATTTCTGGTTGATTTTGGACAAAATGCCTCGGGGATTATTCAACTAAAAGTGAAGGGAAATAAGGGTGACAAGATCAAGATAACGCCCGCCGAGGTGCTGGATGATGATGGTTTGCCTTCTCAAAAAGCCTCAGGTGCGCCCTATTATTTTACGTATACATTAAAAGGTGAGGGAGAAGAGACTTGGCAGCCTCGGTTCACTTATTACGGTTTCCGCTATGCGCTGGTAGAAGTAAACGCAGTTGACCAAAAGCGCGTGGGAGATGCCTTGCAATTAACCATGCTGCATACCCGTAATAGTTCGCCTACCGTAGGTTCTTTCCATAGTTCCAATCCGCTCTTTAATCAAATCTATAAGCTGATCAATTGGGGTATAAAAAGTAATCTGGCCAGTGTAGCAACGGATTGTCCGCATCGGGAAAAGCTAGGTTGGCTTGAACAGACACATCTCATTGGCGCTTCTATGAAGTATAATTTTGATATCTATAACCTATATAGCAAAGTAATCGACGATATGATCGAGGGGCAGCTCCCCAATGGATTGGTACCTGATATCGTGCCCGAATATGTACCTTTTGAGGGTGGTTTTCGTGATTCACCCGAATGGGGAAGCGCCAGTATCATTATTCCCTGGTACCTCTATCAGTGGTATGGTGATAAAAGCGTATTGGAAAAGGCTTATCCCATGATGAAACGATATTTTGCATATCTGGAAACCAAAGCATCCAACCACATCTTATCACACGGTTTAGGCGATTGGTTCGATCTTGGGCCGAAGAATCCTGGAGTATCACAACTCACACCCATTGCACTCACGGCAACGGCAACCTTTTATTATGATGCTGATCTGATGAGCCAGATTGCCACAGCGCTTGGCCAAACAGATGATGCTAATCGATTTAGAGAAAAGGCTATCGCTATTAAAGAAGCATTTAATGGTAAGTTTTTTCGTCCTGAAACAGGTGTTTATGCTACCGGAAGCCAAACGTCTTATGCGATGCCCTTATACATGGGGATTGTAGATGCTATAAATCGTAAAGCAGTAGAGCAAAACTTAATTGATTCGATCAGAGCAGGCAATCTGGCCTTGACTGCGGGAGATGTGGGGTATCGTTACCTGCTACGAGCGTTGGAAGAGGCCGGAGATTCGCAATTGATTTATGAGATGAACAACCGGGATGATGTACCTGGCTATGGTTACCAACTGAAGCACGGTGCCACTGCTTTAACAGAATCGTGGCCGGCATTGAAATACGTCTCTAATAATCACATGATGCTCGGGCATTTAATGGAATGGTTGTATAGTGGTTTGGGTGGAATTAGGCAACAAGTCGGTGATTTTGGTTTCAAACACCTTTTATTAGAACCGGAGATGGTTGATGGCTTAGACGAAGTGCGAACAAGCTATGAATCCATCTATGGTGCCATTGTAGTACATTGGAAAAAAGAAAAACAGCATACACGTTTAGTAGTTCAGATTCCTGCCAATACAGAAGCGTTATTGCTTTTGCCTGTAAGGGATACAGCCGCTATTCAGGTAGACGGTAAATCTTTGAAAGGAAATCCATATATAACTGCTATTGGTAAACAAGGGGATAAGACGAAGCTTCAGATGAAATCTGGAACATATGAGTTAACAATATAAATAACCTCCGATCTTAAAAAGCTAATAGACATAAATTTTATTCATGATGTTAAGAAACTTGCAATATGTTTTAGGATGCTTACTATTACTGAGCTTTCATGTAAAAGCACAAACCAAACAAGCCACCAATGCCGATGACTTTAACACCTTACTTAGCAGCTTCCCACATCCCGATAAAACTTATGGAAGTGCTCCGCTCTGGGTCTGGAATGCAGATATAACCAAAGGCAAGATCGATACCATGTTGTTGGAATTCAAAGCCAATGCTTTTGGAGGTGTCTTTGTGCACCCCCGACCGGGTTTAATCACTCCTTATTTGTCTAAACAATGGTTTGATCTATATCAATATACCGTTGAAAAGGGAAAAAATTTAGGACTGGATATTTGGATTTACGATGAAAACTCTTATCCAAGTGGTTTTGCAGGCGGGCATGTGCCCGAAGAAATGCCAAGCTCTTATAACCAAGGACAAATGCTGCATTTGGAAAAAGCAGAGACATTTCCTGTTGATGATACAACAGCCTTCTTGGTATTGAAAAAAACAACAGCTGGTTTTGATGTGATTGATCTTCAGGATAATCCAACAGAAAAAGGGGATTATTATATTTTTAGAAAGGATTACTACCGTAAATCGCCTTGGTATGGCGGCTTCTCTTATGTGGATTTAATGGCCAAAGGGGTAACGGAGAAATTTATCGATATAACCATGTCGGGTTATGAAAAAACCTTTGGCGACGCATTCGGCAAAACGGTTCCCGGCGTTTTTACAGATGAACCCAATATCGAGGTTCAAGGAGAAAATAATATCCGTTGGACGCCTGACCTATTTACTGTTTTCCAAAAGACATGGGGCTATGATTTACAACCGCACTTACCTTCGCTTTATGAGCAGGTGGGCGACTGGCGTCGGGTCAGGCATAATTATTATCAAGTGCTCTTGCAATTGTTTATCGATCGTTGGTCGAAACCATGGCATGCGTATACCGAAGCGAAAGGACTGGAATGGACAGGACATTATTGGGAGCATGGTTGGCCCAACCCCAACCATGGAGGCGATAATATGGCTATGTATGCCTGGCATCAACGGCCAGCAATCGATATGCTATTCAATCAGTTCGATGAAAAAAGTCCGAATGCACAATTCGGTAATATCCGCTCGGTGAAAGAATTGGCCAGTGTAGCCAATCAATTAGGGAAAAAGCGTACCCTGTCCGAAACGTATGGCGGTGGCGGTTGGGAATTGCGTTTTGAAGATATGAAACGATTGGGCGACTGGGAATTTGTCCTAGGGGTCAATACACTCAATCAACACCTGTCGTATATGACCATGGTAGGCGCACGTAAATACGATTATCCGCAATCTTTTTCCTATCATAGTCCGTGGTGGCCTTATTATAAAGACCTGAACCAATACTTTGCGCGGTTGTCGCTGGCCTTATCCAGCGGTGAGCAAGTAAATGATATCCTGATTTTAGAGCCTACTACTTCCGCTTGGATGTATTCTACCTATCAAAATGCCCTGCCCAGAAGACAGGAAATAGGTCAAGCTTTTCAATCGTTCATCACCCGATTGGAAAAAGAACAAGTGGAATATGATCTGGGATCGGAAAATATCATCAAAGACCATGGAGAAGTTAAGAACATGCATTTCATTATTGGTCAACGGGCCTATTCAACAGTGATTATTCCGCCGGGTATGGAAAATTTAGATCATACAACGGCTATGTTGCTCAATGAGTTTGTGAAGCAAGGGGGTAAGCTTGTCGTTTTAGAAGATATCAAGTACTTGGATGGCGCCGAACAGTCGGAATCATTAAAAGGGATCCAAGCGCACCGGATACCCATGAGCGATTTGCCCTGGGATAAATGGACAACTGAAAACCTACGGATTACGCAGCAAGATACGTTGGGTGATTTATATCATCAGCGGCGGGTGTTTTCAGATGGAGAACTATTGTTTTTAGTCAATTCGAGCTTGGAACAGGAGTCGAAAGGCGAGATACAAACGCAAGGTAAGTATATTTATCGAATGGATTTGATGACCGGTGAAATATTCCGTTATCCATCCGCTTCGAAAGGAGCATTTACCACATTTACATACCAGCTATTTCCGGCGGGTAGTCAACTCTTTTTTATCAGCAACCAAAAAGATGAGCATGTGCCTCAGCAACTGGAAGATACGAAGGTTGCTGGTCGACCGGTTTCTGCTCCTACACAGGTCAAATTTTTATCATCCAATGTACTGACTCTTGATTTTTGTGATGTGCATATTGGCGATACATTGATTCGCGATCAACAAGTATTTCATGCGTCGGATACCATTTATAAACATTTTGGTTTTACCGATGGCAATCCATGGAATACTTCCGTTCAGTTTAAAGACCATACTATCCGGCGGGATACTTTTAGCACCAAGGAAGGTTTTCAAGTTGATTATTACTTTACCATCAAAAACGGTGTTGACCGGCAAACACTCAAGATAGCCATCGAACGTCCTTGGCTATGGCAAATTTCATTCAATGGCCGTCACATCCAACACATTCCGAGTGACTGGTATTTAGATAAAGATATAGCTGTTTTTGATGCAGGGGAAGCTCTTGTTGGGCAAAACAAATTGACGCTGCTTGCAAAGCGCATGCGCGTACATGCCGAGGTAGAGCCGATTTACGTGTTAGGAAATTTCGACTTGCAGTCGGCCGATAAAGGATGGACCATCATTCCTGCATCTGCTTCCAAACTAGGTAGCTGGAAAACAATGGGTAAGCCCATGTATGGTCAACAGGTGAGTTATCGCAAAGAAATTGCAGTAACCAAAGGAAAAAAATACCGATTGAAACTGGGCGACTGGAAGGGTACGGCTGCTGTGGTTAAAGTGAATGGGCAGTTCGTAAAAGACATCAGTTATCCGCCTTACCAATGTTTGCTGGACAATCAGCTACGGGCTGGTAAGAACACCATTGAAGTGATTATCGTAGGTAGTTTGAAAAATACACTCGGTCCGCACCATAATAAACCCAAACCGGGCATGGTATCGCCTTGGCTTTGGCGAGGTGTGGAAGCGTATCCGGCAGGCAACGAATATGATGTGTATGATTATGGGTTGATGGAGGATTATCAGGTGGAGGAGCTGTAAATAATGCCCTCTCACCTTCTTATCTCTTGTCTGCTTTGATGGATTTTTAGTTGTTACCGATGATAAAACTAAAAACCCTTTAAGATTTCTTTACTCTTTCTTTACCCCTTCTATACCCATCCTGAACTCCCACACCTATTATTCGTTTTGCTTATAGCGCACCTCAGGTAAGGTATGGGTAGGGTACAGGTATACATATAACGAGGAGAGACTAAAGCATGGTTAAGGGATAAGCGAATGAATACTATAGGGTGAACGGACTTGAGCGGACTTGAAGGGAGTTGAGCGGACTTGAACGGACTTTTTAAGATGGAATACTAGGAGAAATGAGGTGAAAAAGTTATTTTTAGCTTCTGCGTATGCTTTTAACCGAAGTACTTACAAATATAACCAATTTATACATGTCAACCAAGGGAGAATCGAATAATTATAAATTAAGTGAAAACAGCAAGAAATCGACCGCAGACTTCCAAATAGCCAATCGGTTATCATCTGTGATCTATGCGGTGTTTAAGCAATTACTGAATCAAAGTGCCAGCCGCGATCAATATCGTCGATTAAATAAGCGCATTGTCAGGGTGATGAATAGCGGCCCAAAGAATTTCTTAGGACAACGTAAACTCTATCATGGAAATGTGGGATGGTTAAAGGGGTTCCGACTCAATCCTTATACCATATGGGATAGCTTGATTCATTTTCAGCCTATGATCAATGTCTTCCCCGTTGATCAAATCATACAAATTCGGATTCCTGCGATTCGGGCGATCGATTTAAATGTACCACAAAGAACTGAAAAAGTAGCTTTACAATTTGTTTGTTGTGAGGTGGACGTGGATGCTTGCGAAGTGAAAACGTATTGCTCAGCACCGCTAATGCTGTACCCCCAGCAAGGGGAGGTAGTCAACACGGCGAAAAAATTGAAAATACATATACCGCAAATGGAAGGAAAAGTATTACTGGTGCTCGTGCTGATCCGTACCTATTTTTGGGGAGATTATGATTCGGAGTTGAACATAAAAGCAGATGCGTATTTATCGAACGACCGGAAATATTATGCCAGTGAGGTTTTGGAGTCGGTTTATGTGAAAGATGGGCAAGTGGTTGAGTATGTAATTGAAGAAACGAAGAGAACGCGGTTGATGAGCGGCTTGATAACACAAGTGGATGCTGAGTGGGAGGATGAGGAAAACAACATCCCTTAATTTGCAAATAGCAAATCATAAAAAAATTTATAGCTTTGCTCCGAAACCACCGAGTCAATTGTAAATACTGTTCAAACTATGATTCATCCTTCGGATATCGAACAACTCATAGAAGGTAACGAGTTTGCTTTTCGTAAAGTATACGATGCCTATAGCGATCGGGTTTACCGGTTATCGATTCGCTTTTTGAAAGATGAGGCATGGAGTGAAGAGATGGTACAGGAAACTTTTTTAAAGCTTTGGACCAGTCGGCATGTTTTGGATGCCACTGGTAATATGTGGTTATATCTCTATGTCATTACCAAGCGCTTATGTCTAAACCGATTGCGAGAAATTAAAAAATCAAGCATACACATCAACTTGTTGATGGAACGTATGGAACTTGATGGCCACCTAATACATACGCAAATAGAGGTGAAAGAAATGGAAAGATTGCTCCATGAAGCTATCACCAAATTACCCCAGCAACAGCAACGCGTTTTCGAGCTCAGTAGAAACGAAGGCCTATCTCACAAAGAAATAGCCGAACAGTTGGGAGTCTCGCCTAATACGGTCAAAAATCATATGGTACAAGCCTTAAAAAATTTGAAAGCGGTGATGCAAGGTGCAGGTTATGTCTCTATTCTTTTATTACTTTTTTATCTGACTTTGGTGGATTAGGGCTCCAATAAATATTTTTTTCTTCTCACTAGTCGTATCCCGTACTTTCGGTGTTCTCTAATAAAATACACGCTAGCTACTTTATAAACGAATTCATGGAAGAAAAGGATCTAAGCATATTACTCGAACAATATTTTGCTAATACCATCGATCGGGAAGATTGTCTTCGTTTATTGGAGTTCTTAGATACCCATCAGGACGATGCGCAAGTTCACCGGCTCATGGATGCTATTTTAAAAGATGAAGAGCCAGACCTTGTCTTGAAGGTAGAGCGGAAGCTATCCATTTATCAAAATCTACAGCAGGCCATTACCGAATCATCACATCCATCATCAGACATCGTTCCATTAACCAAACAGCAGCCAAGAAAGACATGGCTGCGTGTTGCATCCATCCTATTGGTTGTTCTGCTATCAGGAGCTGTTGTATTTTGGTATATACAGAAAGGCGAAAAGACGGAAGAACAGCAAATAGTATCGGCTGTTAAAAACGATATTTTATTGCCGAGCGAACAACAAGCCATTCTCACATTGGCCGATGGGCGCACGGTTAACGTAGATGAGGCCGCTGATGCTTTGTTGGCAGAACAGGATGGTGTGCAAGTGATGAAGGATGCGGATGGAAGTATTTCTTATGCTGTACGGCCCAATCAAGACACCAAAGAAGCTGTTGTTAAATATAATACGTTAAGCACACCCAAGGGAAGTTCCTATCAATTGATTTTACCTGATGGAACAAAAGTCTGGTTAAATACAGCTTCTTCTATTCGTTTCCCTATTTCCTTTACAGGCAAGGAGCGTCGGGTTATGTTACGGGGCGAGGCCTATTTTGAGGTAGCGAAAGACACAAAAAAGCCATTCTTTGTGGAGGCAAGCCAAAGTCTGATTCAAGTATTGGGTACCAGTTTCAATGTCTCTGCTTATGAGTCGGATCGGCAAGTGACGACGACTTTGGTAACGGGCGGAGTCAGTGTGGCAAATGGCCGTCGACAAGTTTTGTTAAAACCGGGTCGACAAGCGGTGGTTGATGTGCAAACACAGGCTATTCGGGAATCGACAGCCGATATCCAAGCTGTAACCGCTTGGAAAGAAGGTGTTTTTCGGTTTGACCATGCATCGATTGAAACCATTATGAAAGAACTGGAGCGCTGGTACGATATAGAAGAGGTAGCCATTGAAGGATATTCTGAGGATACGTTTACAGGCCAATTCCATCGTTCCAAAAGCATCAAGCAGCTTTTTCAGAGCCTAGAAAAAATGTCGTCAATTAAATTTGAAATCCAAGGAAGGAGGGTGGAAATTATGCGTTAACCAAGACAAACCTACAGATCAAAAAAATGCCGGATACGATTGCGGCGTATCCGACAAAATATAAAGGTCAATAAATCAAATTACGAAGAGCGTAATCATTACTAACCAAACATTTTATCAAATGTATAAAACTTCTATTGAATTTTGTCGCCATTGGCGGCAATTTACCACTAAATTATTGTTAACCATGAAGCTGGTTATTGCCTTATTGTTGTGCTCCTTATTTCAGGCCAAAGCGGTAAGCTATGCGCAGAACGTAACGATTCATGTAAAGAATGCATCGATCGCCGATGTTTTGGAAGAAATAGGACAGCAAACCAAATATGATGTTTTGTTCAATAACTTACACTTAAAAGGTACTAAACCGATCAATTTAAGTTTAGATAATGTTCCATTAGATCAGGCATTAGCGGCTTCTTTGGCTAATGAATCATTAACATATGAGATTAACAACAGCACCGTTATTGTTTACCGGAAAGAAAGGACGACGACCGGTAAAGAGCTCATTCAGCAGACACGAATCATTACAGGAACGGTAAGTGATACTACGCAAAAGCCCATTCCGGAAGTAACCGTTCGGATAAAAGAGAAGGAATCGCAGGTCAAAACAGATCATCAAGGGCGGTATCAGATTATTATTCCCGACGGAGGGCTTACTCTGGTTTTTTCTGCCATTGGTTATCGCACACAAGAAATCACACTCAGCAATAGGAATATAGTTAATGTCGCATTAAGCGAAATTGTCAGCAATTTGGACGAAGTAGTTGTGGTGGGTTACGGTACGCAGAAGAAAGTTACGGTTACAGGAGCCGTTTCTACCGTTAATATGAAATCGGTACAGCAAGCTTCTACTCCATCACTATCTAACGCTATTGGGGGGAAATTGCCTGGAATTATTACGCGTCAGTCTTCGGGTGAACCGGGTTATGATGCTGCTGCGGTATATATCCGCGGTTTCGGTACGTGGGTTACCAGGGCCCCCTTGGTGCTTGTAGATGGTGTAGAACGGGATATGAACCAAATCAATGTACAGGAAATCGAGAGTTTTTCCGTGTTAAAAGATGCATCGGCAACTGCCGTTTATGGTGTACGAGGCGCCAATGGTGTCATTCTTATTACCACGAAACACGGCGTTCAAGGAAAACCCAAAGTTACTTTTCGTGCTGAGAATGCAGTGCTGCATAATTTAAGGTTACCGGAATATATTAATGGTTATGAATATGCCTCGTTGGTTAATGAAGCACTTAAAAACGTCGATTTAGCACCGCGGTATTCGGAAGATGATCTTCAAAAATTTACGGATGGGAGCGACCCCTATTTACATCCAAATGTCAATTGGATAGACGAAATATTCAAGACCAATACATCACAAAGTATTCATAACCTGAGTGTCAATGGAGGTAATGAATTTGTTCGATACTATGTCAATGCTGGCTTTACACAACAAAGCGGCATGTACAAAGAAGATCATTTGAATGATTTTAATAGCAATCCAAAAGTAAAGCGATATAATTTCCGATCGAATGTAGATATTGATTTATCGAAAAGTTTATCGGTGTCTCTAGGTCTGGGGGCTATCATCCAAAATGGTCACTATCCGGGAAATAGTGCTCCTGCTATTTGGGATGCGCTGCAAAAAACTTCTCCCATTACTTTTCCTGTGAGAAATCCGGATGGCAGTCCAGGCGGTGTTTTGGCCTTCTTAGGGTCGAATCCATGGGCCATGGTTACCCAATCCGGTTATGAACGGCAAGACAGAAGCACGCTACAGGGAACTTTTAGTTCCCGATGGGATCTTTCCTCGCTCGTTACCAAAGGGCTTTCTGTTCGGGGTTTGTTTTCCTTTGATCGATATGCCGCCACCCACGTCATCCGACATAAGGATTACGCGGTAAAGCAATATATCGGGAAAGATTCCAATACGCAAGAAGATAAGTATCAAGTATACCGTGAAGAACAGCCCCTTGGTTATGCTAATAATAATTATGGCAATCAAGCGCTGTACTTCGAAGGTGCGATTAACTATGATCGTGATTTTGATGGCCATCGCCTTTCAGGAATGTTTTTGGCAAATCGCAGAGAATTTATCGATTTGAGTGCTGGTACTTCTATTGCCAATATTCCTTTCCGTCGACAAGGTTTCGCTGGTCGGATTACGTATAACTATCAAGAAAAATATTTACTCGAAGTCAATGCAGGCTACAACGGTAGTGAAAATTTCCCCAAAGGTAAGCGCTACGGTTTTTTCCCATCCATATCTGCAGGTTGGATCGTCAGCAACGAAGCTTTTTGGAAATCGACCATTATCGATAATTTAAAGCTGCGAGGTTCCTATGGTAAGGTAGGAAACGATGCTGTTAGCGGATCGCGCTTTTTGTATCTCAGTACGGTGAATCGCGCAACCACGGGGTATCGTTTTGGCGAAAGTGGACAAAATTACTATAATGGATTCAGCGAATCACAAACGGGCTATAACGGACTTACCTGGGAAACTGCTTTAAAAGCGAATATCGGATTGGACATTAATCTCTTTCATAATAGCCTGACTTTACAGATAGACGCCTTTAACGAGTCTCGAGACGGTATTCTGATACAGCGACAACAAATCCCTAATTTTGCGGGATATCCTGCTAGTGTCATCCCTTATGGAAATTTAGGAAAAGTAAAGAACAAAGGCATAGAGAGTCAATTGGAATATAAACACACAACCGCCAATGGCATCTATTATTCATTCCAAGGAACCTTTAGTTTTGCACATAATACGATCGTTTACAACGATCAAGCCCCCCCCTTGTTTGATTATTTGAGAGAGGCAGGGCACCCCATTGATCAGCCTTTTGGTTATGTAGCACTCGGCCTGTTTCAAAATGAAGCAGAAATTGCGAATAGTCCAAAACAGGAATTAGCGGATAAGGTTCGACCAGGTGATATTAAATATATGGATTTAAATGGTGATAACGTCATCAATAATTATGATAGACAGGCCATCGGTTTCCCTCGTACCCCAGAAATTATGTACGGTTTCGGCGGAACCATTGCATGGAAGGGATTTGATGTTAGCGTTTTCTTTACTGGAGCAGCCCGAAGTAGCTTTTTCTTGCAGGGAAATGTAATTTGGCCGTTTAGCGATAATCTGGGTTCATACAATGTCATGCGAGAATATTATGATAATCGATGGACTCCTGAAAATCCGCAAGGAACTTATCCATTACTCATCAACGGAACAAGCCCTAACAACTATGTTCAATCCAGTTTTTGGATGCGAAATGGTAGTTATATCCGTTTGAAAAACGCCGAAATAGGATATAATCTGCTTCCTAACCTGATGAAAAAATGGAAAATTGGATCCACCCGTTTGTTTATCAATGGGATGAACCTTGCCCTTTGGGATCATTTAAAGGTGGTTGACCCAGAATCAAACAATGGTACCGGGCTTTATCCACTTCAAAGAAGTTATAATCTTGGACTTCAAATTAATTTTTGATCGTATTACTTGTGTTAAAAATATAAAGCTATGTTTCGACAGTCTTACTTTTTATTTGTGTATGTCGGTATCATGATCTTAATAGCTTCCTGCAAGAAGGACTATCTAGATAAAACGCCCGATGAGGACCTCTCTATTGAGGATGTCTTTGAGAACCGTAACTATACGGAACAATATTTGAATAACATCTACAGTAACCTACCCCAAGAACAGAGTTTTAACGAAAATTGGGGCCGTAATCCCTTCGTCTGTGCTTCAGATGAAATGAAAATAACGTGGACCTATCCTTTTGCCCAACAAATGAATGCGGGTGCATGGAACCCTGTTAATACGCCGAGCGACATCTGGAATGTTAATTTCCAAGGAATAAGAAAGGCGAATATTTTCTTGGAAAATATTGACCAGACCAATTTTGATCAGGCGGTAAAAACCCAATGGAAGGGTGAAGTATATTTTCTCAGAGCATTTTTTAACTTTTTTACGCTTCGCGTATATGGTCCAATTCCCATATTGGATCATACCATTTCTACCGATGAAGATTTTAGTGTATATGCGCGAAAACCGTTGGATGAATGCATTGCCTTCATTGTGGCCGATTGCGATCGCGCAGCTGAATTGTTGGAAGTTAAGCTCAGTGCTGATTTATACGGACATGCTACGAAAGCTGCGGCACTAGCACTCAAAGCTCGTTGTCTGCTCTACGCTGCGAGCCCCCTTTGGAATGGCAATAGTGATTATGCTTCGGTAACCAACAAGGATAACACGCCCTTGTTTCCTACGAGCTATGACGAAACCAAATGGCAACAAGCGGCCGATGCTGCAAAACAAGCGATTGATGTCGTAGAAGGAGGGGGATATGCCATATTCAAGGATGCAAGCAACAATCCGGTATTGAATTATCAAAATGTATTTCTAAATACTTGGAACAGTGAAATTCTATTTGCTCGTAATGAAGGAACGTATGATTTCTTGGAAAGATTAACAACGCCTACCAGTTTAGGGGGGTGGTCAGGTTATTCACCTACACAAGAACTCGTCGATGCGTATGAAATGGCGAATGGCGAAATGCCTATTACTGGTTATAAGAGTGATGGTACACCCATCATTAATCCCGCATCCGGTTATGTGGAGCAAGGCTATGCTACTACCGATGGCCCCTATGGCACATGGCTCAGCGGCCAACGTAACATGTATGTAAACAGAGATCCACGTTTTTATGCCAGCATTAATTATAATGGACAAAAATGGCGTGGTGCCATTTTACAATTCTTTTTAAAGGGGGCTGATGGTAAGGGTAAAGGTGGGCCGGATTTTTCGTCTTCGGGTTATACGATGAAAAAATATTCCAGTCCAACCGTTAATATCCCGCAAAAGAAATTCGTTCCCTTTACCTGGATTTATTTCCGTCTGGGCGAACTTTACCTGAATTATGCAGAGGCGTTAAATGAAGCTCAAGGGCCGGTTAGTGATGTCTATCAATATGTCAATGCCATTCGTAATCGTTCCGGTATGCCCGATTTGCCTAGTGGATTGAATAAAGAAGATATGCAGCAGCGTATACGACATGAACGACGTGTAGAGCTTGCTTTTGAGACACACCGGTATTTTGATGCGCATCGCTGGAAAATTGCGGAACAGACTGAAAGCGGAGCAATTCATGGAATGAATATCCATGAAGGGACGAATTTGCAAGACGACATATTTTACAAACGGATTGTAATAGATAATCGTGTTTTCAATGCCCCCAAACATTATCTTTGGCCTATACCTCAAAGTGAAATTGATAAGAACGCATTTATTGTTCAAAATGAAGGTTGGTAATGAAAAAACGAAAAATCACTTATATGACAAATTTTTTGATACTCAGTTTGCTGCTCTTCAATTGTAGCAAAAGTACACCTCCTATCCATGCAGAGACAGGCAATAACGCGAATGATACCGAGCAGGCTAATACCATTGAATGGGATCAACAATCCTTGGTTCGGGTAGCCAGTCCGTTGGCCGGAAAATCCTATGCTGGATATGCCCGATTAATTGAAATAGCCAATGGTACATTGCTTTGTGTATATGAGTCGGGTGGGAATATTATGTTGGTAAAAAGTAAGGACAAGGGAAAAAGTTGGGGCGCGGCATCCATCGTAGCTGAGAAAGAAACAGGGATTAATATGGCCGTTCCCGATATATTGGAGTTAAAAAATGGTGATTTACTGCTCATGTACAATCCTAGGCCACACGATATCGATCCTTCACGGCATTTTGCCATTCGCGTAAAACGAAGTCTAGATCACGGTAACACCTGGGAGCAGACACAAGAGATCTATCAAGCTGGTTATCAATTTGAGAATGGCTGTTGGGAGCCAGCTGCTATACAATTGCCCAATGGCCAAATCCAATTGTTCTTTGCGAACGAAGGGATTTATACTACTTCCAACGAACAGAATATCTCCATGCTGCGGTCGGACGATCAGGGTGCTAGTTGGAGTAGTACGCCAGAAATCATCAGCTTTCGTCCAGGCAGCAGAGATGGTATGCCGGTTCCCCTTCTTTTAAGGGGAGGGAACCGCATTGCGGTGGCCATTGAAGATAATGGATTTACTAATTTTAAACCTTATATTATCAGCAATACACTCGCGCAAAACTGGGCAAAGACGGTGGGTGCCAACAGTCCGGATCGTGTTTATGCCATGGCCGAGCACGTTCAGGATCAAGTCTATGCCGGGGCGCCCTATTTACGTCAACTCTCAACTGGCGAAACGATTTTATCCTACCAGGGAACAGAGGGCAGACAAGGTCACTCGCTTGAATATGCAGTCATGAAGGTGGTGGTAGGTAACGAAACGGCTGCTGAATTTGGAGGAAAAAGCGAGCCATTCGCTATTCCACAAGGTAAGGTTGGCCTCTGGAACAGCATATCCGTACTACAAGATGACACCATCATTGCCTTGAGCAGCACAAACGCATATAGTACTGGTGCCACTGAAGTGTGGATGATTAAAGGGAAATTAAAAAAGCCATAGGCTATTGATATGCGAAGGCGCTTTCTGTTGAGAAGGCGCCTTCAAACTAATAACCAAAAATCAAAGCGCCTTATCAGGATAGCACAGGACAGTAAAACCTTTTAGTATCGTTTTTTATGTTAGTTTTGTGGATAAACAAACACAAACCAATGATGCCCATCAAGCAAATACCTTTTCATGTGAGTACGTTTTTTACCTATCTCATATTGGTCATATGTATGACCTATTTACCTTTACAGGCCCAAACTGAAGGTGTAAAGGCATTGAAAACAGAGTATTTGATCAATCCGATAGGCATTGATACGCCTCATCCACGTTTCAATTGGCACCTGCATAGTGCTCAAAAAGGAGCTAAACAACGGGCCTATCGCGTTGTGGTAGGAACCGATTCGGTCGCTGTCGCACAAAACCAAGGGAGTGATTGGGACAGTGAAAAGCAAAATGCCGCTATCATACAGATTCGCTATTCCGGAATTGCCTTGAAGCCCTTTACACGTTATTATTGGCGCGTACAACTCTGGGATAATAACGGAAAACGGTTGCAATCACCAGTAGCCTTTTTTGAGACTGGCCTGATGGGGCAGCAGCATTGGAAAGGAGCATGGATTTCGGACGATCAAGGCATAGCGGTTAAACCGGCTGCCTATTTTAGAAAGCAGTTTCAAACGACTAAAAAAATAAAATCGGCCAGGGCGTACATCGCAGCAGGTGGGCTCTATGAGCTTTATCTCAATGGACAGAAAGTGGGCAACCATCGACTAGACCCAGCATACACCCGTTTTGATCGAAGAAATTTGTATGTGAGTTACGATGTGACTCGGCAAGTGCAATCAGGAGAGAATGCTATTGGTGTGCTTATGGGTAATGGGTGGTACAATCATCAATCGACCGCTGTTTGGTTTTTTGACCGGGCACCCTGGCGCAACAGACCGACGTTCTGCCTCGATTTGCGGATTACCTATGAAGATGGTAGCGTGGAAACCATTGCTACAGATAAAAGTTGGAAGACGAGTTTAAGCCCGATTATCTTTAACAGTATCTATACGGCCGAACATTATGATGCCCGCTTGGAGCAAAAGGGATGGAATACCACCACATTCGATGCGGCTAAATGGAAGGATGTCATCTACCGGTCGGCGCCATCAGCTCATGTAGTGTCGCAGGTTATGCCACCTATTCGGAATGTGAAAAAGATACCTGCTATTAGCATGCATAAACTGAATGATACGACTTATATATTCGATTTCGGGCAGAATTTTTCGGGTGTAAGTGAACTGCATGTGCAAGGCGAGAAAGGAACCGTTGTTCGCTTGAAACATGGTGAGCGATTGTATGACAATGGCCATGTCGATATTTCGAATATCGATCAGCACTATCGCCCTACGGACGATAAAGATCCATTTCAAACCGATATCGTGATATTGAGTGGAGGTAATGACGCATTCATGCCCAAATTTAATTATAAGGGCTTTCAGTATGTTGAAGTAACTAGTAGTGCGCCTATCGACTTGAAACAGGAGAGCCTCACGGCGTATTTTATGCACAGTGATGTAACGCCTATTGGAACTATCCACGCCTCTAACCCCATTATCAATAAAATCTGGGCCGCAACCAACCAGTCGTACCTATCGAATTTATTTGGATATCCAACCGACTGTCCGCAACGGGAAAAAAACGGGTGGACAGGTGATGCACATATTGCTGTTGAAACAGGTTTGTATAGTTTTGATGGGATTACAGTGTATGAGAAATGGCTGGCCGATCACCGCGATGAACAGCAGCCGAATGGTGTATTGCCTTCCATTATCCCTACGGATGGATGGGGATACGAATGGGGCAATGGTCCGGATTGGACAAGTACTGTTGCAATTATTCCTTGGAACATTTACCTGTTTTACGGTGATACCACCCTGTTGAGTCAATCGTATGATGCGATTAAACGCTATGTTAATCGTATTGATGAGCTGTATCCAACCGGTTTAACCACTTGGGGATTGGGTGACTGGGTGCCGGTTAAATCGAAATCACCCGTCGAGTTTTCCTCTACCATTTATTACTATACCGATACCCGCATTCTGCGTGATGTGGCTAAATTACTCGGGAAAGAAGCAGATGCGCAAAAGTATACGCAATTGGCTGAGAAAATAAAAACAGCCATCAATCGGAAATATCTACATACCGAAACGGGCCTGTATGGTGAGGGTTTGCAGACTGAATTGAGCATGGCCTTGTATTGGGGCATTGTTCCAGACGATTTAAAAGACAAGGTTGCCGCGAATTTAGCGAAACGTGTGGAGGCGGATAATTTTCATTTGGATGTAGGTTTATTGGGAACCAAATCGATTTTAAATGCTTTGAGCGAAAACGGTTATGCAGATGTAGCTTATCGGATAGCGGCACAGGAAGATTACCCATCCTGGGGATGGTGGATCAAAAATGGCGCGACAACCTTATACGAGAATTGGAACATTGGGTCAGCGCGTGATATTTCCCTGAACCATATCATGTTTGGAGAAATTGGCGCTTGGCTGTATAAAGGATTGGGCGGGATTAAACCAGACCCCCAGCAACCCGGATTTAAAAATGTAGTATTAGCGCCTCATTTTGTAAAAGGATTGGATAGCTTTGAAGCATCCCATGTGGGGCCATATGGAGAGATTAAAACCGCATGGCAACGAAAAGGCAAGAAAGTCGAGCTCACCGTAGTAGTACCTGCCAATAGTACGGCCACCTTGCACCTGCCTCAGCAGCCAGATCAACACCTAGAAGCTGGAAAGCATAGTTTCGCGGTTCGGGTGGATTGATTTTAAAAGCAGTCGGAGTTATTATTGGAAGTGCTATTCTATTTTCCTAAGCTACTTTTTTGCTACTATGGGGTTTAGCAATTATAGGTTTGTCTAACCTGATAATTTCGAGATGAGCTTTGTTGGTGAGCCGAAGTCATGATAAAATAAGTTCGTTCAACCCAAAATCGATGGAATTTTGTCAAAAATATTTTTTTCAACAAAAAAATATTTTACCTTGCACCAATAACCGATTTAAACGATTAAATCAAATATTGTTCACTAGAATAGTAGAAATGTGCTGCCTTATTATGATACATCAATATACATGTTTTAATCCTGCTTGTGATGAGCGCTTACCAATACAGGTTTGTGTATAGCCAAACAGGGCAATAAGGGGGTGGAGTTTCATACAGTGTAGGGTTATGATGAAAAATCTGTGTGCGCAACACAAGCGTTGCGTCATCTAAAATAGATATCGTGGGTAATAAAAAAGTTTCTATGAAGGATATTGCCAGTGAAATTGGTGTTTCGGTAGCGCTGGTATCCTATGTATTGAATGGTAAAAAAACCGATAAAATCAATGAACAGACAGCGGCAAAGATTAAGTCACTCGCCGCTAAAATGAATTATTCCCCTAATCAGATTGCCAAAAGTCTGAAAACGAGTCGTACCTATACTTTAGGGTTAATCGTGGCCGATATCTCCAATCTGTTTTATTCTTCTATTGCAAAGTATATTGAACAGGAAGCCAATCACCATGGTTACCATGTTATTTATGGCAGTGCCTATGAAGATCCTGAACGTTTTAATTCCATTTTACACTTGCTGCTTTCACGACAGGTAGATGGTCTTATTTTGGCCATACCTGAAAAGGCAGAAGGATGCATTCCCATGCTTACTGCGCTCAACCAACCTTTTGTGGTCATCGATAGAAAATTTTCTGCCTACCCGGAAGCACCGGCTATTTTGCTGGATAATATGGATGCTTCAAAAAGTATTGTGGCACATTTGATAGAAAACGGATTTAAACGTTTAGGAGCAGTTACCATTAACAGAAACTTGGTAACACTCCAAGAACGTAAAAAAGGTTATATCGAAGTGGGCAAATCCTTGTTGAAAAAAAAGCCTTTTATCTATGAAGTGGAAGAAGAGCATATGGAAACGCAGATGGAAAATGTGATTCAAAAAAGCCTTTTCCAAGATAAGGTTGATAGTCTTTGCTTTTTTACCAATAAAATAGCGATGACAGGCCTTTCTAAAATCGCGGCTATGGATATGGCCGTACCGAACAAATTGGGTATAGTTTGTTTTGACGAGGCCGATGCCTACAATTTGTTCAAAACACCAGTTACTTATTTTAAGCAGCCACTTCCGGAAATGAGTAAAGCTGCCATTGATCATCTGCTTGGACAAATAGACAAAAAGGATCATTCCCTGACCGGAAAACTTGCAGAATTTAAAGGTTCATTGGTTATTCAGCGGTCTTCAAGAAAATCTTAATCATATTTAAAATCATGTGGTATACATTCAAAATATTCAGTAATGAATCCGTTAACAAAGACATGGGCGACCGGTTATCGGTTTCTTCATTCGGGTTAGATAAATGGAATCGGCTTACAAAATAATCATGCCTTATGAAGTCTCTTATTTATTGTTTTTTGATTTGCCCTTTGTTGTTCTCTTGCCTTCCCAAAGAGGGTAAGCAGATGAATAACGCTCTTGTAAAAGATAGCACTCCAATGTATAGCTCTAAGAAGAGCCTTGCAGAGACAGTTGTAGGATACTGCACACCCACGCTGGATGCACCATTTTATGTGGCGCTGGAAAAATCTGTCCGGGAAAATGTACTTCATTATGGCATGCAATACCTTTCTACAGATGGAGAGGGAGATATCAATAAACAGGTCCGAGCGGTAGAAGATCTCTTATCTAAGGGGATAAAGGTACTTATTCTAAATCCCCTAGATCCCAAAGCGCTGATTCCTGTTGTGAAGAAGGCCAAAGACCAAGGGGTATTGGTATTTATCTTGGATAGTTTTATCGATGATGATGCACCGTATATCTCCAGCGTCGTAGCTAATAATGAACTTAATGGTGAGTTGTTGGGAGCGTGGGTAGCCAATAATATTAAAAAACCGCTTTTGCGTGTTGCGTTGATCAGTGGAAATCAGGGAAATCCGGTAGGCCGGGAAAAGCGATTAGGTTTCATCCGAGGGTTGGCCGATGCACAGATACTTCATGAGAATAGTACCAATTTTAAGATTGTTACCCAAGGTTGGGGTGGTTGGACCAATAACGGTGGATTGAAAGCCATGGAAGATATATTGGTTGCCCATAACGATATTAATGTTCTTTTTGCCGAAAATGATGCCATGGCTATCGGTGCATTGAAGACTATCAAGGAAATGGGAATGGACGGGAAAATCACGGTTGTCGGAGTGGACGGCCAAAAAGAAGCTTACCAATTGATCAAACAAGGACGTTATAGTGTTACTGCCCAAAATAGTCCAGCTGTTTTAGGCGAGCATATGGTAACCATTATCGCCCGTTATCTAAATGATGAACAGGGGATTAAACAGGTTAATTATACGCAGTCAGTGATTATTGACAGCGATAATGTCAATCAATTCTATAACCCTCAATCGTTGTTCTAGACATGATAACACTTAAAAACATTTCGAAGTCGTATGGAGGGGCACGAGCATTGGATGAGGTCAGCCTATCTATAGCATATGGAAAAATTCATGCCTTACTAGGGGAAAACGGTGCTGGTAAATCTACATTAATGAAAGTGCTTTCCGGGGCAGTTACGAAAGACACAGGCTCGATTTTTATAGATGGAGTGGAAAAAGATATTCATACACCAAAAAGGGCGAGAGAAGAAGGTATTGGGATTATTTATCAGGAATTTTCATTAGTGCCTGAACTCACCGCTTCGGAAAATATATTTTTAAATGAACTGGGAAGCACACTTTGGATTGATTGGGAAGGTTTACATAAAAAAGCTGCAGCATGGATCGAAGACTTAGGATTTAGTCTGGACGTAAAAAAGAAAGTAGCCCATCTTAGTGTTGCTGAGCAGCAAATAGTAGAGATTGCCAAAGTGCTCACGTCAGACCTCAAGTTGATTATTTTCGATGAACCTTCCGATGTACTGGGTGCCCACGAAGTAAAGACACTTTACAAAGTGCTGGAGCGGCTCAAACAGAAAAATATAGCCATCATCTATATATCCCATCATTTACCAGAAATTTTAGAGATTTCTGATAGTATAACGATTTTACGAGATGGAAAGTCGATAACAACAGTACAAAATAAAGACCTGGATAATGATAAGCTGATTGCTATGATGTTAGGTAGAGAGCTTCAGCGTACCTTCAGAAAACCGTCCGATAACGTTGACAAATCTTCCGTTTTTAAGGTGTCTGGTGTACGTTTACCTATGGGAAACTCGGATATTGAGTTCGTTGCCCGTTCGGGCGAGATTTTAGGTATTGCAGGTCTGGTAGGTTCGGGGAGAACCGAATTGCTACGGGCAATTTTCGGAGCCGATACATCTAAAAGTAAACAAGTGTATATGGATAATCGCCCTATCAGTACGCATTCTCCTAAAATAAGTGTGGCCAGCAAAATCGGAATGGTACCGGAAGACCGCAAAAAAGAAGGAGGTATCCTGAACCAAAGTATCCGGGATAATATATCCATGACCAACTATAGTTTAATTAATTGGGGTTGGGGATTTATCCGTAAGAAAGCAGAGGATAACGTTGTTCAAAAACTCATTGAGCGACTAAAGATTAAATGTCCGACTATGGATGTTCACGTAAGCTCGCTCAGTGGGGGTAACCAACAAAAGGTGATTCTAGCGAAATGGATCAACAGCGGGGCAGATATTCTGCTGGTTGACGAACCCACTCGTGGAGTTGACGTAGGCGCACGTGCCCAGATTTACGATATCTTGTTTGATCTGGTTAATGAAGGGAAAATATTGATTGTCGTGTCTTCCGATCTGGAAGAATTGATGACAATTTGCGATAGGATTCTGGTGATGAAGAAAGGCGCCTTTACTGGGGAATTGCTCAAAGCGGATTTCTCTGAAGAAAAGCTGCTCAGGTTGGCGATTGAATAAATTAAAAATAAAATATAAACAGATGAAACCTGCATGAATTGCCATTCACAAAAGAAAGCGAATAATTCATGCGCCTTAATTGCCACTTAAAATAATTTATTCGAATGAAAATTAAAGTAACCAAGCGTGATTTTTATCGGTATAATACAGTGATTATTTTTGTTTTGATGCTTGTTGTGTCGGGACTGATTACCCCAAATTTCTTTTCAGGCAATAATATCGCTAATTTAATTAGGCAGTCGGCCCCGATAGGACTGATCAGTATGGGCATGCTCATGGTGATATTGACAGGGGGTATCGATTTATCTGTAGGCTCAGTGGTGGCCATGATCGGTGTAACTTTTTCTCTACTGAGTTATGAGGTTTACTTCCCCGTGGCTTTCCTCCTATCATTATTAATTGGCATGGGTATAGGGACCATTTCGGGCTACCTAGTAGCCTATCGGAAAATAGCTTCTTTTATTGTTACGTTAGCCATGATGACGATGATACGGGGGGTGGGGTATTTACTGTCTAAAGGTGCGCCAATCAGTGTTGGACCACATTCTTCCAATATCCTGGCCTTGGGAACGGGTAGCATTTTAGGAATACCCATAGCAGCAATCATCCTTTTAGTTGTATTTGCGATCCTATACATTTTATTGAGATATCATGTTTTTGGAAGAGTAATTTTGGCTATTGGCTCCAATGAGGAAGCCGTTCGTCTTTCCGGTATTTCCGTAAAAAGGTCCAAATTTGCGGTGTATGCCATTTGTACGCTACTCACTTCCTTAGCCGCGCTACTCATGGTAGGCAGAACAGGAGTTGGAACACCTAATATCGGTGTTGGCTTAGAACTGGATGCCATCGCTGCAGTAGTGATTGGAGGGGCTTCACTGGCCGGGGGGAATGGGTCTTTGCTTCATACATTACTAGGTGTATTTATATTGAGTATGATTGGTAATGTCATGAACCTGCTCGATATTACTTCTTATTTACAACAAATTATTAAGGGTATCATTATTATCGTTGCTGTATTATTTCAAAGGGATTAAAATTATGGTCGTATTCAATGAAATTAAATGATAGAAATGCAGTATCAGAGAAACTGCTTACCAAACGGATAAATAGAAAAAGTGTCCCACCTTTTCCAGTACTCCATTTTGGGGTAGGCGCATTTCACCGCGCTCATCAGGCCTGGGCAATGCAAAATATGAATGGACAAGGTTTTGAAGACTGGGGAATTACCGGAGTATGTGTTCTGCCCAGTGATAAACCATTCGTTGAGATGTTGCGCGAACAGGATGGGCTATATTTTGTTCAAAGTTTTTCTCCTGATGGGAACCGAAATGCCACTTTAGTAAATACGATTAAAGAAATATTGCACGTAGAAGATGATTATACGACTATTATCAATCGTATTGCATCTCCTGAAACCAAAGTAATCAGTTTTACAATTACAGAAGGCGGTTATAACATAGACTATCATAATCATGTTTTTATTTGGGAGACACCAACGGTTCAACAAGACCTAGAAAGGAAAGGCACACCCAAAACAGTGTTTCGGATATTGGCCGAAGGACTAAAAAAAAGAATGGAAACGGGAGGAGGAGATATTGTACTGATGTCTTGCGATAATATTCAGCATAACAGTGATATCTTAAAGTTTGCTTTAATGGAATTTCTAAAGCGATTTGATGCCACCATGATCTCCTGGATAGCGCAACATGTAAGTTTTGTTAAAACAATGGTAGATCGGATTACCCCAGCTGCATCCCAAGTGCAAAAAGATGATTTTTCAAAAGCATCTGGGTTTGAAGATAACTGTTTGGTCGTCTGTGAGGATTTTTTTCAATGGGTGATGCAGCAAGATCCTCGCCTTGCTGAGTTACCTTATGAGCAAATGGGAGTCACCCTGGTAGAAGATGTTGAACCTTATGAAAAGATGAAACTCCGTTTATTAAATGGTGGGCATTCTTTGATCGGTTTATTGGGATATGCTATGGGATATGATCGAATCCATACATCAATTCGTGATGAATTGATCAGTACGGTTTATCAGCGGTATTGTTTGGAAGAAGTTATCCCTACACTGGATACCATCGAAAACGTGCGTTATATAGACTACGTGCAGAAATTGGTTGACCGCTTTAGTAATCCGATGATTAACGATAGTACCCTCCGAATCATTTCTGGATCTACAGATAAACTACCGAAGTTTGTAGTACCCGTTATTTTAGACAGTTTAGAAAGAAATCATGCACAGGTTAAATGGGGTGTGCTGATTTTGGCTGCTTGGTATTATTATTTAGACGCTGAATTTAAGAAAAATCAAATGCAGGACGTGTCAGATCTAAACCGGTTGCTACTTTTAAAACGCTTTCAGCAACCGGGCTTCAACGCTAAGGTATTTATTTCCCAGATACCGGTGCTTTCCGACCTTAACGGACACAATGTAGTTCAAAAATTGTTTGTCCGGTATGTCGAGAAACTATCGTTGACAGATCATAGCGCTAAACGTGATTTCATTCAACAATTAGTAGCAGAGGAAACCAATGGGTCATCAAGTCATTTGCTTAAATTTTAAACGCTATTATTATGAACAAGAAAAATAAATTGAAACCAATCATTACCTTGCTTGTTACGCTATTTGTCTTTTCCTCTGCGTTCAGGGTTTTTGCCCAAGATAGTCTGCACAGAACCGTTGTGAAAAACATGTCCGAATTGCAACAGTTCTTTCATTATGAAGACGATAAACCCGTGATTATTTCCGGCCACCGTGGAGGTTTATTGCCGGGTTATCCAGAAAATAGTATTGAGGCAATGGAAAAGACGCTCACACTGATGCCTTCGTTTTTCGAAATAGATCCACGGCTAACCAAAGATAGTGTGATGGTGCTGATGCACGATGATGATATGGAACGCGTATCCAATATGAAAGGAAAAATCAGTGAGCATACTTATGCAGAGATTACAAAAGCTAGGTTAAAAGATCGTCAAGGTAAGCTAACGAATTGTAAGATTCCAACACTTGAGGAAGCGCTCGAATGGGGAAAAGATAAGACCATCTTTAATCTAGACAACAAAAATATTCCTTGGTCTAGCTATGTAGCACTGCTGAAATCTAATCGGTACCCTCATATTATTTTGAGTGTCCGGTCGATGAAAGAAGCGCTATATTATTATGAGCGGCTAGATAATGTACTACTATGCGTAGCAATCAAGAAACCGGAAGACCTAGCGGCCTTTCAGGCAACCAAAATACCTTATAACCGTATTATTGCCTATGTAGGTGACAGCGTCTCTAACGACACAAAGGAAATCTGTCGGTTTTTGCGACATAAAGGGGTTATGTGCTTTTTTTCTTTCCCGCCCACTTTTGATAAGCTGAAAACAGATGAGGAACGTGTCGGGGCTTATATGAAGGAATTGATTAAGCGTCCGGACATCATTGAGACGGATTATCCAGCTCTTTTCCGCTAGAAAAATTAAACTAGCGGATAGATTTTAAGATGAATAGGTTGGATTTTTAGAGATAATACCATTTCTACTTGAAGCAATAAGAACATAACAGTACAGGATACCCATCCATTTTCGATTGTTTAAGTTTGTGCTTAAGTAAAAGGCACTAACCAATAAACCATGCGAAATTATGCTCACCTAACAGATGAAGAGCTGATTATATTATTAGCAATCGATGATGCTCGTGCTTTTAGCGAAATTTATAATCGTTATTGGAAGAAGCTTTTTTGGTTGGCTGGCAATAAATTAAACTGCTTAGAAGATGCCGAAGAAGTGGTGCAAGATATCTTTGTGAGCTTATGGAAAAGACGCCAAGACCTACGTATCCACGCTACCTTAAATAATTATCTGGCTGTTTCTGTTAAGTATAAAATCCTCACAGTATTGGATAAATACCATAATCAACAGCAATATATTGATTCACTCATAGGCATGAGCACGGCGGATGATTCTACACAAGAAAAATTAGCATTTGATGAACTGCGAGACCAGCTTACCCAACTGGTGGCAGACCTTCCAGAGAAATGCAAAGTGGTGTATCAGCTCAGTCGGGAGCAAGGACTTAGCCAAAAGCAGATTGCACAAACTTTGCAGATTGCAGAAAAAACGGTGGAGGGGCATTTGAACAAGGCAACCAAGATATTAAGAGCGAAATTAAGTCATTTCTTGTTTACCTTGCTCTAAAAATAGTGCAAGGCAATGTCCATCTTTAGCTGATCTAGCTAAGCATGCCGACTGCCGATGGCCGCCTCCACAGACCGAGGCCATTTCCGTGCTTCGGAATGGTATGTGCATTGCTGAAACGATAGCAAAACGGGTGTTAGTAGCACAACCCCACGGGCCCGTGCGGTGGCTGAACGGCCTCAGGAGATTCGCGTTAAGAAAAATTGGTGGTGGGCTGGATAAGAAATGAAGTGAAGAAGTGGAGTGAAACGAACGGCTCCACTTCATTGTGGGCGGCACCAATTTTTTAGCGAAGATCGTGAAGCCTTGATTTTGCTCAACTTTTATCAAGAAAAGTTGATTAAGAAAGGTTCCTTTATTATCAAAAAAAAAATTTCTCAAAGCAAGGGATTGCTCATCCTGAGCTGACCTATAAGTATAAGCCAATACTATGGACAGTCGTAAACACTATCAAGAACTTGCTTCAAAATGGTTAAATGGAACAATCTCAAGGGAGGAGATGGTCGAATTTTCTGCTTGGTATAATCAACAAGAGGATGAGCTTGTTGTTCCGTCGCATTTCGTTCGTAATGAAGCAGAACATAAACAACGCATACGCAGAAAAATCCAGGCAGCCATTCAAGAACAATCCATGCATCATCGAGCCAAAAGGAAACAGCTTGTCTGGAAGCTTGCTGTGGCGGCAACGGTATTGATCGTATGTGGGGTTGCTGCTTTTTGGTTATCTCAAAAATCACTTTTTACCAAATCCGAGCCTTATGTGCTATATGAGAAAGAAGTGACTCCTGGAGTAACGAAAGCGACGCTTACGTTAGCCACTGGCGAACAAATCGCCTTAGACGGCAAGAATGAAGATGCAAGTGCTACTCATGGGGGACTACAGATTACTACGCTTGAAGACGGAGTGGTCACACTGCAAGTAGCGGACGCAGCTAAGCAAGAGCATCTCGATGTTGAAAAAGTGTCATGGAACACCATTCGTACACCGGCTGGGGGAGAGATAAAAATTAAATTACCCGACCAGTCGATGGTGTACTTAAACGCAGCATCTTCCATTACTTTTCCAACTCGTTTTTCAGGAACAGAACGCCGGGTTATATTGAGCGGTGAGGCGTATTTCGAGGTGGAAAAAAGTCAGTTGGCAAACCATCACCAGCCTTTTATTGTCGAAGCAGAACAACAAGAAATAAACGTACTGGGCACTACATTCAATGTGCAGGCATATGTGAATGAATCGAATATCATTACCACGCTTATGAGCGGAGCGGTCAAGCTAACTGCAAAAGGTGACGGAGAAGCAAGTAACGGAAGAATACTCAAACCCGGTCAGCAAGCCATGGTCAATAAAATGAACGGGAAAATACAAATTGCTACAGTAGACCTTGATGAGGCGATGGCTTGGAAGGAAGGCTATTTTGTCTTTAACAATGAAGGGATTAAAAGTATCATGGCAAAGATAAGTCGATGGTATGATATCGATGTAAGCTATCAGGGAAAGGTCGATTCAGTTCGTTTTCTAGGTGTTTATGACCGGGAAAAGAATTTGCAAAAGCTGCTGAAAGACATCGAGTTGACGGGGAAGGTGTCATGCAAAATAATATCGGATAACCATTCAGAAAAAGGAAGGAGGATCATGGTCATGGCAAAATAGCTACGTATAACAATCAGATATGCTGCTGAGCTGTCATCAGTGGTTATCATCACGAACAAATAAACCTACTTCATTATAAATTCTTAAAAGATGATGCAAACTCATATGATTACTTCTATAGGAAGGGCTTGGCGCCCCAGCCTATTTAGAACTTTGTTTGTCATAAAATGCACACTCATACTGATTGTGCTTACTATTGTACAAGGGCATGCTACCAGTTATGCTCAAAAAATAACGCTGCAAACAAAAAACGCTTCATTGAAGCAGGTCCTTTATCAGATTTCCAAGCAAACGGGCTATAATTTTATCAGCGATGGAAATATCCAAGCGAAATTGAAGCCTATTACGCTGGATGTAAAAGATATGCCCATGCATGAAGTCTTAACTCAATGTATTGATGAAAATATCTTGGAGATTGTATACGAAGACGATCAGACTATACTGATTCGGGAAAAAAAGAAATTGGTCTATCAAGATAAGTTAATCAGTGGCCTGATCAGTAATGAAAAGGGCGAACCTATGGTAGGAGTTTCTGTTAGTGTTAAATCAAGCCCAGGCAATGGTACCCGGACCGATGAAGCCGGACGTTTTTCTATCAGCATACCGCTTAACACGGTGTTGGTAGTGAGTTATCTGGGCTATCAAAAGCAGGAGATTGCCTATACGGGGCAAAATATCTTGCATATTACCATGAAAGTGGAAGAAGCTGCGCTGGATGAAGTGGTGGTAGTAGGCTATGGTACGGTGAAGCGGCAGGATTTTACAGGTTCCGTTGGATCGTTGAAATTGGAAGACTCGCCGATTGCGCAAGCGCCTAACTTAAACGTGCTCGAATCATTAAAAGGGAGTATTGCTGGTTTGGATATCGGTGCGAGTAATACCGCCGGTGGAGAACCTTCCATGCAGATTCGGGGCCAGAATTCCATAAGTGGCTCAAATACGCCACTGATTGTATTGGATGGTGTCATCTTTATGGGAAGCTTAAGCGATATCAACCCCAGCGATATTGCCACCATTGACGTATTGAAAGATGCAACCTCTGCAGCTGCATATGGTTCGCGTTCTGCCAATGGCGTGATAGCTATTACCACGAAGAAAGGGCGTACAGGTAAGCCGGTCATTACCTTCAATACCTCTACGGGTTTGCAGCGTTGGCAGAACAAACCAGTAATGTTAAAGGGGGAGGATTGGATCAATATGGTCAATGCGCGTAACCAATATACCGAAGGTTCAACCAATTGGTTGAAAGCCGGTGAATTAACCAATCGAGAGGCGGGAAAGGAAACCGTCTGGTTGGATGAGGTGAGTCGGACAGGAGCGATGCAAAATTACCAAGCAGCCATTTCGGGTGCTACCGAAAATATCAATTATTACCTCTCTTCATCTTATGATAATAATAAAGGGATTGTGGTAGGCGATCGTTTTGACCGAATCTCGATATTGGGTAAACTGAATGCCCATATTACCTCGTGGCTAGAAGTTGGTGTGGACGCAGGATTTTCGCGCCGTGATTATTCGGGCGTAGCAGCCAATATCATCGAAGCGCAAACCATGTCGCCTTATGGGGTGATGTTTCGGGATGATCAGGGCAACTTGGAGAAATATCCGTATACCCAGTCAGGGGTAAACCCACTTTGGGGGGTTGACGATGGTACGCGCGACAATAAAGACTTGCTGCACAACTACCGCCTGAACACCCATGCGACTATTAAAGTGCCTTGGGTGGATGGGTTGAGCTATCGGATTAATTACTTACTGAATCAAGATCAGACTTATTATGGCAATTTCTATTATGAAGGCTATTATGTACAGGAAGGCGAATCGCCTGAACGCTATTCACCTGCAACACTGCAAGGGCTTTTAACGAATGCCAATGGAAGTATGGATAACCGCAAAACCTACAGTTATGTGGTGGATAATATCTTAAATTATAATAAAACAGTTGGTAAACACTCCATAGACGTAACGGCAGTGGCTACGCGCGATTACTGGCAGTATAAACAAGTAAATAGCATAGGACGTGATTTTGCGGCGAATGGCAATACTGCTTTGGGAATTGATGGATTGCACAAAGCTACTGTGCAACGGATTGAATTGGATGGAAAGGAACGTTCCAATATTGGTTACCTTGGTCGGGTAAATTACTCATTCGACAATAAGTATTTCTTTACGGGTTCTTACCGCCGGGATGGGGCTTCCGTATTTGGCGTCAATAATAAATGGGCCAATTTCTGGGCGGCCGGTGCGGCTTGGCGAGTTACCAGCGAACCTTTTATGAAGACCTTTACCATTTTGGATGATTTAAAGCTTAAGTTTTCTTGGGGCCAAAACGGTAATCAGGGTATTGATCCCTATGGTACCTTATCTACTGTTGCCAACGCCGCTAGTGGTGGCGTACGTTATGAATTTTCAAACGATCCGGGGAAAATATACTATGGCTTGTTCCAGAACGCCTTGGGAAATTCATTCTTGGGTTGGGAAACAACGTCCTCTTGGAATGCCGGATTTGAATCCGCTTGGCTGAATAACCGGATCATGTTGAATTTTGACGCTTATTTTGCCAAAACAACCGATCAGATCTTTACCCGCAATATCCCGGTCATGACCGGTTTCAAGAACATGAAAACCTCCATGGGGCAGGTGAACAATACAGGGCTCGAAGCCACGGTACAGACCGTGAATATACAGCGTGAAGATTTGACCTGGAGTACGTCGCTCACATTTTGGAAAAATTTCAACAAACTGGTATCGCTTTATGGAGATGATTTGGACGGCGATGGAATGGAAGATGATGATATTGCCAATAGCTTGTTCATCGGTCACTCGTTGAGCGCTATTTATGGATACAAACAGATCGGGATTGTACAAGAAGAAGATACCGAATATATGGAACTGACTGGGGCCGCTCCGGGAGCACCCAAATATCAGGATATAGATGGCGAGCCCGGTATAACAGCTACCGATCGGACCATTTTAGGCTATGGCAAGGAGAATTTTAAACTGAATTTCAGCAGTAACCTGAACTATAAGAATTTTGGTTTATATGTGATGGTTACCGGTACTTTTGGTGGTAATAACTTTTTCTTAAAAAACAATGCCACTGCTTATTTGGTCAGTGGTACGGGTCGTTTTAATGATAACTTGCCTTATATCCCCTATTGGACGCCAGAGAATCGAAGCAATGCATACCCATCAGCCAGTTTTGCCGGCGATGGTCGTTTCCAAGGCCTACAAAGTAGAGGCTTCGTACGTGTTCAGGATGTTACGCTATCGTATACATTCAATCAACCTTGGTTAAAAAATATCCATGTAAATGCATTGAAAGTATTTGCTACAGCGAAAAATTTGGCAACCTTCACCAATTGGGTGGGCGGTGATCCGGAAGTCGGTGCCCGTTTACGCGAATCGGATGCTAGTGCGGGGGGCCGTATGCCGGTGGCATCTACCTATTCATTGGGTCTTAATATGAGTTTTTAATGATGCTTAAAGAAATGCATATGAAGCGAATCATCAGTAACCTAATCGGAATAACAGTTATTCTTTTTAGCGTAATAAGCTGCGAAGCAGATAAAGATTTTTTAAAAGAGACCCCACCTACATTTTATACGGTGGATAATGCCTTTAGCACCTCTGCTCAGGTAGACCAAGCGGTGGTGTCCATTTATTCACAATTACGCGATTTATGGGCCAATCCCAGCGAGGAAGGATGGATATTCGTGCTCCGGGGCAACGGGACCGATATGTTTGATGTTGCCAGTATCCGCCGGGGAAACACATTCAACAATTACGGAAACATCAATGCGGATAATGGCACTTTTTATAATATATACAGCACCTGGTACCAAATCATTGCCAAAGCCAATTTAGCTATTTATTCGGCTAATTTAGCTACCATGGCGTGGTCGTCGGAAGAAGAAAGGGCATACGTGGTAGCACAAGCCCGTTTTTTTAGGGCATTTGCGTATTTGAATTTGGGTGAGTTGTTTGGTGGTGTACCCATTGTAACGGATATTACGACCGCACCTAAATATGATTTCAAGCGTACTTCGCGGGTAGAAACGTATCAGTTTGTAATCGATGAATTGCAGGCGATCGAAAATGATTTGCCGCCTACAACAGCTGATGGGGGTCGATTGGTGCGTGGGGCAGCACAACATATGCTGGCTCGGGCTTATTTGGCACAAGGGATCCAATTGGGCGTAGATGGTGGAAATGCACAAGCGGCCTTTACGCAATCGGTATCGTATGCGGATAAAGTGATTGATGGTGGTACCTTTGCCTTAATGAAAGATCGTTTTGGGATCCGGAAAAATGAAGCACAAGGGAATGTGTATTGGGATCTTTTTCAGGAAAATAACGTGAATTATCAGGATGGAAATACCGAATGTATCTGGGCCTTGCAGATTGATTATGCGGCTTATCGGGCAGAAGATGGTAAATCGAAATTACCGTATTCTAGAACGTATGGCCCCGTATTTCGCGATGGTGCCAAAGATCATTTAACGGGTACCGGGCCAGATGTAGGTGGTCGAGGTATTGCCCAGATTATTCCAACCATGTATACCCGTGATGTGATCTATGCGGATAAATGGGGGAATGATATGCGTAATTCGGATATCGTCTTTAAACGTACATTTATCGGAAATGTGGCTACATCACCGTATTATGGAAAACCAGTACCCTGGGATGTGATTTACAATAGCAGTAGCGATGCTACCGTGAATAAAGCGAACCAAAGTTTGTGTTATCCAGTGTCGTGTAAAATAGCCACGGATAAATATACCGGTGTAGAAGATGGAGAGAACATGAGTAACCTTTTCCGTGACGATTATTTTATACGGTTATCCGAAACCATTTTATTGCGTGCTGAAGCGAAACAACGTTTAGGTGATAAAAGCGGTGCAGCGGCAGATATCAATTTGTTGCGCGCACGTGCCCACTGTGGTTATATGGTTACAGCGAGCGATGTGGATGATCAATTCAACCTGATTTTGGACGAACGAGCTCGTGAATTGGTGTATGAGGAAAGTCGATGGAATACACTGCTCAGAATGTCGGGCACCATCGCAGTAGATCGTATAAAAGCATATGCTTTCTGGCCAGAAGCGAAGGCGACGTTGACATTTAACTATAATTTATGGCCTATTCCGAATACCGTGATTGATACCAATAAGGATCAAGTACTGGAACAAAATCCGGGATGGGAAAACAGATAGTATTTGATAAACCCTTATAAAAACTAAAAGATGATGCGTTTTGTATTTCTATTATTTTTCGTATGGATTGGATTGATCACTGCTTGTACGGGATCCAAAAAGCTTCCGGATCAACAGGAGCGGAAAACGATTGATGCTGCTCAATTCAAACAACCAAAATCGATGTATGGAGTGAGTTGCTTCTGGTGGTGGTTGAACGGCCATGTAACGAAAGCATCCATTACCCGTGATTTGGAGGCTATGCATGCAAAAGGCTTCTATGGCGCCCTGATTTTTGATGCAGGTGGGCAAAATCAGCAGGGAAATGGAGACGTACCCGAAGGCCCCATGTTTGGTAGTAATGAATGGAACGCATTAATTGAACACGCAGTGAAAGAAGCGCATCGTTTGGGGTTAAAATTGGGTTTGAGCATTCAGAGCGGGTGGAATTTAGGAGGACCAGATGTCAGTCCTCAGGAGTCAGCCAAATTATTAACCTGGTCTGACACAACGATGAAAGGCGGCAGACGGTTACAAAGCCATCTGCCGCTACCACCCCATCGTGAAAATTTCTATCGGGATATTGCCGTTTTGGCTATTCCATTTCATCCAGGAGATACGGCAATCAAACCGGTGGCTGATTTAAATGTGAAAATATCGGCAAGGGAAGCAGCATTCTCGGCTGCCGATATGCGACATGTTTTTTTGGATGATGAGGCAACCGCCGATCAACATGCGCATGCCCAGAAGAATGAGGTGATTGATCTATCTACTTATGTAGATTCTACCGGGATGTTAACATGGCAAGCACCGCAAGGTGATTGGACTATAATGCGTTTCGGTTATACCAATAATGGTGCGCATGTATCTACCGCTAGCGGCAAATGGCAAGGCTTGGTGCTTGATTACCTGAGCAAGGAACATTTTTTACGTTATTGGAATACGCATGTCCGTCCGTTGCTCGAGAGTATTGATACACTCGCGGGCAGCACGTTGAATTATTTACATACCGATAGTTGGGAGCTGGGTGGGAGCAATTGGACCGAAACGTTCCGTGAAGAGTTTGAAAAACGGCGGCATTATGATTTATTAGCTTATTTACCCGTTATAGCAGGAAAAATTATTGATAGCCGGGCAGAGAGTAATCGTTTTTTGTTCGATTTCCGAAAAACAATCGGCGATTGCATTGCCGATAACCATTATGCAACCTTTGCAGAACAAGCTCACCAATTTGGCATCGGCATTCATCCGGAGTCGGGTGGCCCCCATTTGGGTCCTTTTGATGGGTTGAAAAACTATGGTCGAAGTGATTTGGTGATGAGCGAGTTTTGGTCGCCCTCCCCACATCGGCCTACACCGGATCAACGATTTTTTGTTAAACAGGCAGCCAGTGCTGCACATATTTATAATAAACGAATCGTTGGTGCTGAATCTTTTACCACCATTGGTCACCATTGGGATGATGTGATTTGGCGAGATATGAAATCGAGCTTTGATCATGAAGTTTGTGCAGGTTTAAACCGAACCTATATCCACACGTTTACCAACTCACCAAAAGAAATGGGATTGCCCGGTCAGGAATATTTTGCTGGTACGCATTTTAATCCCAATATCACTTGGTGGAAGTTGGCTAAGCCATTTTTTGATTATATGACCCGGGTGCAATATATGGTACAGAATGGTACTTTTCAGGCCGATGTATTGTATTATTATGGCGATCAGGTACCTAATATCGCTACCCGTAAGGCCAGCGATCCGGCAGGCGCATTACCGGATTACGATTATGATGTCATTAATGAAGAGTGCCTATCCCAATTGGAGGTAAAGAATCATCGGATTACCTTACCATATGGAAACCAGTACCGGATATTGGTATTGCCAGATGATGTGGTGATGTCGGCAACGGCGTTGGAGAAGATCACATCCTTGGTAAAAGCAGGTGCAACTGTTATTGGTCCGAAGATTTTAGGTACGATGAGTTTGGAGAGATATCCTACCGCAATCAAAACAATCACCCAAGAATCAACTACGTTGTGGGGCGATGCGGTTACGCCAAAGGGAAAGCGAGCGGTTGGCAAAGGGCAAGTTGCCTGGGGGTATACGGCCAAAGAATGGCTGCACGAAAATGATATTTTAGCTGATTGTGCATTTGTGGGGCTTGAAGATTCATCCCATTTTGATTATATCCATTATACACAGGGTGAACACATGCACTATTACTTTTTGAGTAACCAGCAGCCACAGGCGGTTGATGTAGATGTGCGCTTTCGGGTAACGGGCAAACTACCTGAGTTCTGGAATCCGGAAACCGGAGAAACCATGACAGCTAAGGCCTTTTCACAAAAAGATGGCATCACGACTATTCCCATTTCTTTTAGACCTTATGGATCGTGGATAGTCGTATTTAAGCAAGATATCCCTACAGAACAACAAGGTGAACAGTATAAAAATTTTGCCAACTACCGGGTTATCGATACCTTAGCGAAGGGATGGGATGTGACCTTTGAAAATAATTTTGGACAACCAAATAAGATACATTTTCCAGAATTGATCAGTTGGACGATGCATCGGGATTCAACCATCCGTTATTATTCGGGAGCGGCTATGTATAGCCAAACTTTTACGGCACCAATGGATGTACAGGACGCCTGTTTTTTGGATTTGGGTGCTGTCGAAGATGTGGGGATTGCACGTGTAACACTCGATGGTAAAAATTTGGGTGTTTTATGGTCACCGCCGTATCGGGTTAAACTGGGTAAATTACAGCAAGGAAGTGTCCATACTTTGCAGGTAGAGGTCATCAATAGCTGGCGAAATCGATTAGTAGGTGATCGGAATTTACCCATCGACCAAAGGTATACACAGACGAATATTACCATTCGAAAAGACTGGAAGCTCTTGGATGCGGGGCTCATTGGGCCGGTAACTTTGCAGATAGCTAATGATCCAACGGAGTAATGAAGTATCAGCGAAAATAAAAAATAAGATATGATCAATACATTGAAACCGATCCAACTATGGATGGCACTCCTTTGTTTTTATACATCGGTAACGGCCCAAACAGCTCATAAGATGGAGTTGTTGCCAGTCGGTTTACGATGCGATTTAATGTTACATCCCGATTACCAATCAACCCATGGCTATGCCCATCAGCCTCAATGGCAAAAGGCTGCTTTTGAACGCACGACGTCTGTCAAAATCAATCATGTGATGCCCATTTTTAGCTGGGAGTTGCAGAGCAGCGCATCCGATGTAGAGCAACATGCTTATCAGATTTTACTTTCAGATAATCTGGATAGCCTTTCGGAAAATAAGGGTACCTGGTGGAACTCTGGAAAGGTGAACGCGGCAAAATCAACCGCTGTGGTTTATGAAGGGCAAGCATTAAAGCCACAAACGCTCTATTATTGGAAGGTGAAAGTATGGGATAATCAAGCACACGAAAGCGCCTATTCCAAGCCACAGGCCTTTTATACGGCTGAAAAGCTTGTCGATAACGAAACGGCGCGTTATCCCCTGGAAAAGACCGATGAATATCCGCAGACCATCCTAAAAAAGGAAGGGCTTATCTGTGCTGATTTTGGCCAAGCGGCCTTCGGCCAGTTGCGACTCACTTTATCCAGTGATGTAGCGAGCGATACCGTATGGGTGCATATGGGCGAAGCCATAGAAAAAAATGGCCGCATAAACCGCAAACCGGGTGGAACGATTCGTTATCAGGTGTATCCCTTAGCCCTGAGCCCCGGCACACACACTTATCAAATACGAATCAGGTCTGACAAACGAAATACAGGGCCAACGGCCGTATTGATGCCGGATTATATTGGTGAGGTGCTTCCATTTCGTTATATAGAAGTGGAACACTATTCGAAACCCTTAGTCAAGGAAGATATGGTGCGGGTGGCCGTGAATTATCCTTTCAATGATGAGGCCGCCACTTTTGAAAGCTCGGATACGATTTTGAACAAGATTTGGGATTTATGTAAGCATACGATCAAAGCAACGACCTTTGCTGGGGTTTATGTGGATGGCGATCGCGAGCGTATACCTTATGAAGCTGATGCCTATATCAACCAACTCTGCCATTATGCGATGGATAACGAATATTCCTTGGCCCGTTATTCGCATGAATATTTGATCAGACACGCTACCTGGCCTACGGAATGGATTTTACAGTCGGTACTGATGGCGATGAATGACTATATGTATACGGGAGACCTTCGTTCGGCCAAAGAATATTATAAAGACCTGCAAGCCAAAACATTGGTGGCGCTGGAAGACGCTAATGGATTGATCAGTACCCGCACTGGTAAACAAAACCCCAACTTTTTGCAGTCGATTCATTACCATGGCGATGCCTTGAAGGATATTGTAGATTGGCCACATAGTGGCATTTTAGGGTTAGGTAAAGAAGATGTAGGTGAAACCGATGGCTTTGTCTTTACGGATTATAATGCGGTAGTGAATGCTTATTATTATAAAGCACTGTGTAGCATGGCTGATTTATCCGAGGCTTTGGATTATACAGCAAACGCTGCCCATTATCGTAGTAAAGCTAAAAAGGTCTATCAGGTTTTTCAACAACAATTTTTTGATAAAAAGAAGGGCATCTATCGTGATGGCATCGGTACCGATCATGCCTCATTACACAGCAATATGTTTGCACTGGCCTTCCATTTAGTGCCTGAAAAACAGCAACCAGCTGTGCTGGAATTTGTACGTAGTCGTGGTCTAGCTTGCAGTGTTTATGGTGCACAATTCTTAATGGATGCCATTTATAATGCAGGCGATGGTGCTTATGGACTTGATCTACTCACGTCTACGGCCAATCGGAGTTGGTATAATATGATACGTGAAGGAAGCACCATGACCATGGAAGCGTGGGGTAATCAATATAAACCGAATCAAGACTGGAATCATGTATGGGGTGCTGTACCGGGGAACATTATTCCGCGAAAGCTGATGGGAGTCGAACCGTTGTCGCCCGGTTGGGCTACTTTTCAGATCAAACCACAATTGGGCGACCTTACATGGGCCAATATCCAAGTTCCTACCATCAAAGGGACGATTACCGTTCATTGTAAAAAAGACGAAAAGCAGTTTGCGCTAGCAGCAGAAATTCCTGCTAATACAAAAGCAGATATATGGATTCCAACAAAAAAATTAAAGGGTAAAATGATGATGTGGATAAATGATGAAGAACGGCAAGTGGTGGCTGCGAATGGTTGGATTAAACTAGCTGCTATCGGGTCGGGGAAACACCAAATTTCTATTAACTATTAAAAAACAACCCGTTGTGCGCTATGAATAAACATCACCGATAACGTTATGTTGAGCGTAGTGGAACGACCTTAGGGAGCTCATGAGTACCATTGAAAACAAACACTTACGAATAAACATCGTATTCATTATTTTAGATCCTTCGACAGGCTCAGGATGACAAGTTTAGTGCTATAATTAACTAGGAACTGTCCAATCTTCGATTTGGATTCCATCTAGCCGATCAAAATCACTGACGTTTCTGGTAGCAATAACGAGATTATTTGCAATAGCGGTTGCACCAATTAGCAAATCAAAATCATCCAATATTTTGCCTTTCGTCTTTAATCTTGCTTTCTCTTTTGCATAGATATCGAGTGCGGGAAAAATAGGAAGTATAACGAATTTTTCTTGAAACTTTTCAAGTGTTCTCCTGTTTTTTTCTTTTTGAATGCTTTTTTCGGCACCATATTTCAATTCGGCAATTGTCAATTCTGAAATGAAACAATTCTCCGTTCTGATCTGTTCGATTTTTTGATGTAAGTCAAATTGTCCCTTTAAAAAATAAATGCAGATATTGGTATCAAGGAGATATTTTTTCACAATTCTGCCCTTTTACGATTAAAAGTTCGTGCTTTCTTAATATCTTCGATTAGATCATCCGCTGATTGTTCTGAGATAAATGCGCCATAAAGCGATTTGAGAGAATCGGCCTTTGCTTTTTTAGTGCTTTTCATTGACTTGGAAAGTCGAGCAATCAGTTCCAACTTATTGTCAGGACTTAAATTTTTTAAGAGTCCTAAGTACCCGTCAATCAGGGTTATGCTTAAATCTTCCGTCTTCATTTTTTATTCTTTTGCTCTTATTACAAAGATAAAAAAATATTGACTAAATCATTGCACGTCATTTTCAAATACCAACCGAATAAACTTAGGCGAAAAAGTACTGGGCGAAGCCTTAAAATCTTCTAAAAAGCGAAAAGAATTCACATGATAACTAATCAATAGTTCCCCGTTTTTGGAGAGCACCGGATGTGCCTTGGCATTATAGGCAAATAGGTTTTTGTTTTGTGCCGGTTCAGGGCAATGATAAAGGGGAATTATCGGGCCAAAGGGCCCGACTGGACTTGCACCAATGCGCATACCAATGATGGGTTCGATACCATTTTTCTGAAAGATAAGGAGATAACGACCATCGGGTAGCGGTGTGACGCTCAACTCGTTCGAAACATGCCGGGTAATCGCTTGTGCTTGTTGGATATCATGCCCCCATTGCGCACCATTCCAATACTGCCAGCACTCAAAATTTTCAATTTCTTTCGGTTTTACCCGTGCAACCAAAAGCGCTTTGTCCTTTCCTTTAACACCATATACATACACATAACCATCCGGATGGGGAACTTGAGCCCAGGCGGTGTTGACCAAAACACCTGCACCAAAAGAATAACTTGCTGGATTGTTTTGTGTTGAATCTACAAAGAGCGGCGTGCGTAATTGTCGACTGTGCTGAAAGGGCGGCTTCTCTTTGGGGTCGAATATGATCAGGGTATTGCACACTTCCTTAAAACCAAAAACAGCTGCTCCCGTATTTTTCATGAGATAAGCAAATAAATAAAGCTTATTTCCTTGTTCCTGATTCACAAAGCCGTCGCCTAACCAATAATAGCTTCCTTTAGGAGCTTGGGGCAAACGGGGAACAAATAATGAACGAGGGTGATTGGCCGTGCCTCCATGGAAGAAAGTGAGTTGGGGCACACCATTGGGTTTTTGTAATACGAAAGCGCCTGTATTGTTGACCATGCTTCCCCCTTGTGTGAGCTTGCCCTGTACCCGTTGCCCCCAAAAGCTATCACTGAAAACTAATAAGCAGGTATCATTGGAGAATGTGCCAACCGTATCAACACCATCTAAAGCAAAGGAGAAAAGTCCATCACCCCCAATCCAGTTACTGTCTGAAGCAAATCGTTGTGTCCAATCAGGTGCTGTTTCTATGTGGTAGCTGAGTGGTTTGGATTGCGGGTGGAGAGGTAAGCTGAATAAGATAAATACCCCTGAAACTAGACATGTAAAAAGTGTTCCTCTCATAGACGTTCATGTAAAAGATCTCTCTAAGATAATAAATAGAATTAAGTAAAATGGATATCTAAAAAGTGTTTTCGCAAACCTAAAAACGCGGCAATATTTTTGTTGTTTGCCACAGCTGGGCGTTACTTTTATTCGTTCAATGTTTATTTTAAAAGGCGCTCATGCTGCTACACGGTTGTTCCGCACAAAAAGGTAACCAAGGCGGCATTGGAGCAGAACGGAAAGCCTTTGCGTGCTGGGGTGATAAAACCAAAAGGTGTTAAAACAAACCTTCCTTATATTTTTACTATTGATCTAACACATAGAGACAACAAAGACGCATTTCACCTAAGCAAGAAAAATTTATCATTCTTTTGAAACAAATAAAAATATGTACTGTTTAAATGATTAATAATTCCAGAAGATGCTAAACAGGTTAATTAAAGCTAGCCTATGTCCATAGATATAAGCTAGATTATGAATTTAAATAGCTATTGAGCTATTAAAAGCTTACCTATGAAGCATCATTCGAACGCCTTGAAAGGCAAATTCCAAGCTGGTTTGCTCGTCTTGTGGCTGCATATCCCGCTTATGCTCCTCGGCCAAATCACAGACACGACTAAGCAGGCAGCCAACACTTTTAAAATTACGGGTAAAGTGGCGGCTGCAGGTACCCCCACAGCACTGGCTGGGGCTAGTATCGTGAAAAAGGGTACCAAGACCGGTACACAAACAGACAAAAATGGTTTTTATAGCTTACAGGTAACCCCCAACACCATCATCGTGGTGAGTTATACGGGATACCAAACCAGAGAAATCCGTATCAACAAGCAAGCAATTGTTGATATTACGCTGAATCCGTCGGTTAAAGAATTAGAAGATGTGGTGGTTGTGGGTTATGGGACGCAACGGAAACGTGACGTGACGGGAGCGGTAACCAGTTTGTCTAAAAATGACTTAGTACCGGTTCCAGCGGCGAATACGTTCGACCAGATGATGCAGGGTAAGGTGGCTGGAATGCAAATCAATCAAACTTCTGGAGCGCCGGGGGGTAATGTGAATATGGTTCTCCGTGGTATTAATTCCATAACCGGCGGAAGCCAGCCGCTATATGTCATTGATGGCTATCCGGTTGGGTCTGGTGGGGGTGGCTCCGAACTAACTGGATACAGCTCTGACTCTTATTCTGTAAGTGGAATCATTGGAACAAGCGGTGTCAATCGAGTGAATCCACTAAGCAGCATCAACCCGTCAGATATTGAATCGATTGAAATATTGAAAGATGCTTCGGCAACTGCTATTTACGGATCACGGGGAGCGAATGGCGTCATTATCATTACAACAAAGCGAGGTAGAGAAGGCGTCTCATCGGTTAATTTTGAGCATTCTTCTGGTATGCAAGAGGTACAACATCAACTCGATTTGCTCACGCCTAGGGAATACGCAGAATTTGTAGCCGAAGGACGCGATAACGCTTGGGTCTTCTCGGGGGGAAGTGCAACTGATCCGAACGATGTTCGTAGCGCGTCAACGTGGGTCAAACCTGCCTTTCGTCACCCTGAACAATTTGCCAATAGTGGTTATGGTACGGATTGGCAAGATGTCATTTTCCGTAGGGCACTGGTGCAGAATTATCAACTTTCCGTAACAGGCAATCAAGAGCGTATCAATTACGCTTTGTCTGGAGGTTACCTAAACCAAAAAGGAATTATTATTGGTTCTGATTTTGACAAATTCAATGTGCGTGCCAATGTAGACGTTCAGCTGAATGAGCAAGTAAAGATTGGAACTTCCTTTGCCGGAACGCATTCTTTTGGTGATTTTGCCCGAGCGGAGGGTGATTTGCAATATCGAGGACTGATAGCGACAGCCATCGGTAGCGATCCAACCATTCCAGTATATGATGAAAATGGCGGATATTATTCCGAATTTTCCGATCCGTTGGGTATTCCTGTCGAACATCCTTTGGTGATTGCTGCCAATTTTTCAGATAAACGAAAAAACACCAATGTCTTTTCTAATTCTTATGTTGAATATAAGCCTATCGAGGCTTTAACCTTAAAATCAACCATTGGTGTAAACTATAGCGGTAACCAAACCCGTATTTGGAAGTCTTCACAAATTGGATTGGCAACGAGCCGTACAGGAACTGCATTGGCGGCAGCTACGCGAATCAATAGCCTCAATTGGCTCAATGAAAATACAGCAAGCTATCAGCAAACTTTTAACGAGTTGCATCGTTTAGATGCGGTCATAGGATTTACCATTCAAAAAAACCAAGATGATATCATGCAGGCAGGAGCATCTGATTTCCCGACAGACGACATTCCCTATATTGGAGCGGGGGTAGTTTCATCCGGTACCGATTATACCACGGAATGGTCGATGCTTTCTTGGCTGGCACGTATCAACTACAGTTATGCTGATAAGTATTTGATTACGGCAACCATGCGCCGGGATGGCAGTTCACGTTTTGGCTCCAGGAATAAATGGGGCACGTTTCCCTCCCTATCAGTCGCCTACCGTCTTTCGGAAGAGCAGTTCTTGAAGGAGGTGAAGGCAATAGACGAACTTAAAATCAGAGCTAGCTATGGTGTTGCGGGAAACAATCTGATTGGCAACTATGCGAGTTTAGGTTTGCTTGGGCTATCGAGAACAGTGTCCAACGGTGAGATTATATTGGGTGTAACACCCTCCACCTTGGGAAACAACTTACTCGGCTGGGAAAAATCTTATCAAGTAGATGTGGGCTTGGATGTCTCCTTATTTGGCAGTCGGGTGAACTTGACGGCCGATGCTTACCATACACATAAAAAAGATTTGCTATTAACGGTGAGTTTACCTGCGGCAACAGGTGTTTCTAACTCCGTACAAAATATTGGCGAATTAGAGAACAAGGGAGTAGAAATTACCTTGAATACGCAGAATATCAATGGTAAGGACTTTCGTTGGAATAGCGATGTTACGTTTAGTGTGAATCGCAATGAAGTGCTCGCTTTGCATACGCCAAATGGTGTGATCAATACATCTGATTTCCAAGTAGCCAAGGTAGGGTACCCCATCTCTAGTTTTCAGCTGTTAAATATTCTAGGCGTCTTTCAAACGGCAGAAGAAGTAGCCAGTAATCCTGTGCAACATCCGGATACTCAACCGGGCGACTATCGCTTTGAAGATGCTAATGGAGACGGGACGATCAGTCAGGCCGATCGTACCATCGTAGGCAATCCCTGGCCAGATTTCACCTGGGGTTTTGGTAATCAATTTCATTATAAACAGTTCACGTTGGGCATTCATATCTATGGTTCGCAAGGAAATGAACTCTATTTCCAAGGCGGACAAACAAGTTTGAATGGGGCAGGGGTTCAAAATCAGCTTGCTCTGATGAGCGATCGCTGGCGTTCTTCGGAGGATCCCGGGAATGGAAAATACGCACGTGCTATCCGCAATGATTATGCACTGGGTATTAATCCAGGTACAACCAAATACTTGTTTGATGGGTCGTTTATCCGTATCAAAAACATTAACCTAGTGTATCGTTTGCCACAATCGCTGATTGAACGTTGGAAACTGAAATCGTTGGCTGTTTTCGCCGACGTCACCAATGTCTACACGTTTACAGATTATCCGGGCTTTGATCCAGAGGGAGGAACTGGTGGAGATAATGTGGCCCGTACCGGTATTGATTTTTACTCGTATCCTATTCCAAGAACTTACTCATTGGGTGTAAGGGCTTCTTTTTAATGTTTATAATATCATTTATTATGAAAACACTCATTCTTTGTGCCCTGATACTCTTGGTTAGCGCACTACATAGCTGCAAAAAGGATTTTTTAGAACTGAATCCGTCTGATCGTCTAAATGACGGGAATTTCTACCAAGATGAAAGCGATTTTGAGCGGGCACTTATTGGATCGTACGCTCGGATCAGACCCTTGTTTCGCACGAGTTCTATGCTATTCGCTGCCGATTTGTTTACCGATAATGCTGAGATACAATGGAGTTCGCCTTCGGTTGATGAAATGCAGTTCGATCAGAATGAACTTAATCCTGGGAATGGATTGGTGAATGCTTTATGGACCAGTAGCTTGTTCGCTATTGCCAATTGCAATGTCATTATTAATCGGATAGGAGACGTTTCTTTTGATGAAACAGCGAAGAACCGCATATGGGGTGAGGCGAAATTTATAAGGGCATTTTGTTATTTCTACTTGGTGCGGTTATTCGGAAACGTACCCTTGGTAACACAGGAATTTGGAAGCCCAGAAGATGTTTCCGCTGCCGATCTGACGTTGAAACCCAGTGAAGCGGTTTATGCCTTTATCATCGAAGATCTCCAAAGTGCTGAAAGTCTCATGCCGGAGGAACCGGTGGCCGATAAAACAAGAGTTTCAATCGGGACCGTTAAAACCCTTTTGGGGAAAGTGTATCTCACCATGCATGACTATGATCAGGCAGCTATTAAACTCAAAGAAGTAATTGATTGGAACCAATATCAATTGGTGGACGATTATGCATCATTGTTTAGTGCAGGGAATAATAATTTGGATGAATCTATCCTGGAAGTCCAATTTTTAAGCGGACAGACCTTGGGGAATAACTTTTCAGCCATGTTTACCCCTTCTATCACCAACATGGCACTCTTTCCAGGGAACTTACAAGGTTCTGGGCGGATAACACCTACCCTCGATTTAATGAATGCCTATGAAGCAGGCGATGAACGAAAGGCTGCCTCTGTGGCCGACTCGGTAGATTTAATCGGTGGCGGTAAATCGTATGTGCGTTATGGAAAAAAGTTTGTCGATTGGAATGCGGTCGATTTAAGTGACGGTAGCGTAACCTTTACCATTTTGCGCTATGCTGATGTACTGCTCATGTATGCCGAAGCATTAAACGAACAAGGGAATACGCCAGAAGCTTTAAGTTATATCAATCAAATACGGCAGCGAGCATCTTTAAAGGGATTGGATGGCCTTGATCAAGCAGCTTGTCGGTTGGCGCTAGAGAAAGAACGGCGAGTAGAATTTTTTGACGAAGGCCACCGCTGGTTTGATTTGGTCCGTACCGGAAGAGCACAAGAAGTGTTGGATGCGCATTTTGAAAGCTTGGGTCTGAACTTTTCTGTAGAGGATCACGAGTTGATTTTTCCTATTCCGCAGAACGAAATTTTGCTAAACCCAGAATTGGTGCAGAATGAGGGGTATTAGGTATAGGTGTTAGGTTGTAAGGTGTAAGTTCTACAGGCCTACCGCAGTGCTACTGCTACTGCTGCCGCCACTGCCACTACCATCATGATAGTACAGGATGCCCGATTGACGAGATAATAGTATTATTGTGAAACGAGTTATAAATTATACGCTTCTTCCATACTGTACATGATGAAAAAGATTCCACTAACGTGCCTTTTACTATCCTTTTTATTCGCCATCCTATCTGCTTGCAATAAACAAAGTGCTAACTTTTCTAGCCTAGCAGAAAGTTTTAAAACACCCCCCGATTCCATCCAGACCAGTGTGTATTGGTATTGGATTTCAGGGAACATATCCAAAGAAGGAGTGGTGAAAGATTTAGAGGCGATGAAAGCCGTAGGCATTAACCGGGCTTTTATTGGTAATATCGGTTTGGATGATGTGCCTGCCGGAAAGGTGAAATTGTTTTCGGATGAGTGGTGGGATATCACGCACACCGCGTTAAAAAAGGCTGGTGAATTGGGAATTGAGATTGGCTTATTCAATAGCCCGGGTTGGAGCCAATCGGGCGGGCCCTGGGTGAAACCCCAACAAGCCATGCGCTATTTGGCTAGTACCGAGACGCAGATTACCGGCGGTAAGGAAATTGCTATACAATTACCTAAACCTGAGGGTGATTTTCAGGATGTACGCGTCATTGCTTTTCGTGCCCCCAAAAACTATGGGCAATCGTTGGCAGATGTAACACCGAAAGTATCGGCAACACCTTCATTGGCCAATTTAAATCAGTTGGTTGATCATGATAAAAATACAGCGGTTAAACTGCCCCAACAGCAGCAATCCGTTATTACGTTGTCAGCATCTACTGATTATACGGCAAGGAGTTTGGCTGTTTATCCAGCAAGAAGGAATATGTCCATGAATGTTCGGTTGGAAGCACTAACAGATAGCGGTTATCAAACGATTAAAACCTTTAAAGTCAATCGAAGCAACAATGCATTGAATGTGGGATTTGAACCATTTGCACCGGTCATGGTATCTTTTGCTGCAGTAACAGCCAAGACTTATCGGATTACGCTTGATCAGGTTTCCGCAGATGCGGGGATTGCAGAAATCGAAATGACCGCTACTCCCAAAGTGGAGCGGTTTAAGGAAAAAATACTGGCTAAGATGCACCCTACACCATTACCCTATTGGCACGACTACCAGTGGGGAACCCAAGCGGCCGTAACCGATCCAGCTTATGTAGTGAAGCAGCAAGATGTGCTAGATATTAGTAACCGGATGGACAATACGGGTATGTTGCATTGGAATGCACCGGCAGGGAATTGGGTAGTATTACGTACCGGAATGGTGCCCACGGGCGTTCAGAATAGTCCGGCTGCGCCCGAAGGTACAGGCCTGGAAGTGGATAAAATGAATCATGAACATGTGATCAAGCATTTCAACGCCTTTTTAGGTGAGATCATGCGCCGCATACCAGCTGAGGATCGGAAGACCTTTAAAGTGGCTGTTCAGGATAGTTACGAGATGGGTGGACAGAATTGGACGGATGGCTTTATCCAAAAGTTTAAAGATCGTTATGGCTACGATCCTACTGCGTACATCCCCGTTTTTTATGGAAATGTAGTGGGAAGTGAAGATGAGTCGGATCGATTTCTTTGGGATTTAAGGCGCTTTGTCGCAGACAATGTGGCCTATGAATATGTAGGCGGTTTGCGCGATATCAGCCATCAACATGGGTTAACTGTCTGGTTGGAGAATTACGGGCATTGGGGCTTTCCGGGCGAATTTTTACAATATGGCGGGCAGTCGGACGAAATTGGAGGCGAATTTTGGAGTGAAGGCGATTTAGGGAATATTGAGAACCGTGCGGCCTCTTCGGCAGCACACATTTACGGGAAAACCAAAGTTTCGGCGGAGTCGTTTACGGCGGCAGGAAATACCTTTGGCCGTTATCCGGCCATGATGAAACAACGGGGCGATCGTTTCTTTACCGAAGGGATCAATAATACCTTATTACATGTTTATATCCAACAGCCTTACGAAGACAAGAAACCGGGTGTAAATGCATGGTTCGGAAATGAGTTCAACCGCTTCAATACCTGGTATAGCGATATGGATATGTTTGTAGCCTATCTAAAGCGTTGTAATTTTATGTTACAACAAGGTAAGTACGTGGCTGATGTCGCTTATTTTATTGGAGAGGATGCACCTAAGATGACGGGTATACAAGATCCGGCTTTGCCGCAAGGATACGCATTTGACTATATCAATGGGGAAGTTATCCGCGATCGACTCAGCATGAAAGAGGGTCGGTTTGTCTTGCCCGATGGCATGTCTTACCGAATATTGGTCCTCCCTCAATTGGAAACCATGCGCCCTGAATTACTGCAGAAGATTGCACAACTGGTTAAAGATGGTGGTGTGGTGCTCGGTCCTAAGCCAAAGCGTTCGCCGAGTTTAGCGCATTACGGCAAAGCAGATAAAGAAGTGCAGCGACTGGCTGATGAATTATGGGGCGATATCGATGGCAAACAAATCAAAACACATACTTACGGCAAAGGCTTGGTCATGAATGGTATGGATCTACAGCAGGCCCTAGACAGTATACATGTTATGCCTGATGTTCATTTGGCTGATCAAGATACAGCTTTGTTTATACACCGTACACTGGATGATGGCGAAATTTATTTTGTTTCCAACCAGTCTGATAAATCAATCAGCATTCACCCTACTTTTAGAGTACACGGTAAATTGCCTGAATTATGGAATGCCATTACAGGTGAACAACGGGATTTACCTGAATTTACCATGAATGAACAGACAACTTCAGTTCCACTTACTTTGGACGGGTATGAGAGTGCCTTTATCATTTTTAGGAAAGATGGTCGGCAAAGCTTATCTCCCGGGCAATTGAATTTCCCCAAACCCAGCTCCGTGGTAGCCGTCGACCACCCTTGGCAAGTTACTTTTGATAAAAATGCCGTGGGGCCTAAGGAACCGGTCGTGTTTAAACAGCTAACCGATTGGTCTACGAACACGAACGATCTCATTAAATATTATTCGGGTGCCGCTTGGTATCAAACCCAGATAGATCTACAAAAACCATCGGGACAGCAACGGCTTTGCCTCAATTTAGGTTCCGTGGTTGCATTGGCAAAAGTGAAGATCAACGGAAAAGAGGTAGGTGGGGTTTGGACACCACCTTACAAACTTGATATCACATCTGCTGTGCAAGATGGCAGCAATACGGTAGAAATTAAAGTGGTGAATACTTGGGTAAATCGTTTAATTGGTGACTTGAATCTACCGGAGCAGGAACGGAAACATTGGACGTACATCAATCCCTATAAGAAAGATAGTCCACTGCATCCCGCTGGATTATTAGGGCCCGTAAGTGTAGAACAATATGCTTATTAGCGTCGCTCATGAATTTTTACGGCTATATAATTTTCCTTTTAGGGTTATTGTTCGCTCAAGCTGGGTTCAGTCAACCTTTAGCCGCTACGGATGATCTAGGGCGGGTGTTGCCTCAAAATGAGGTGGTAGGCAATCCAAAAACGGAGCGAACCGTAGCGCTCTTTTATTTTCTTTGGCAGGGAGATCGTAGCTCACCAACTTCCGAATACCATTGGGATTTGCATGAGTTGTACACCCAGCATCCCCATGCATTCAAAAGTTTCGATGCCCCTGAATGGGGTGGAGGTGCGGGTAAAGCGGGAAGATATTACTTTTGGGGGCAGCCCATATATGGCTATTATCATGGAGGCGACTATTGGGTGCATTTAAAAAATATACAATTGCTCACAGATGCAGGGGTAGATTTATTAGTCATTGATGCTACCAACCGAATCACGTATCCACAGCAAAGCGATGCGCTGATGCGTGCCATGGAGGCCGTCAGAAAGCAGGGAAAACACCCACCTAAAATTGCCTTTTATACCAATACACGCTCTGGCGAAGCCATGCAAGAGATTTATAACAATTGTTATAAAGAAGGAGCACCGTATCGATATCCCGATTGTTGGTTTTATTTGGAAGGGAAACCCTTAATCATTGGGTTATCCAAGGAAGCTGCCGGGCACGATTATCAGTCGTTCTTTACCATCCGGGAATCACAATGGCCCAATGAACCTGCTAAAGTAAATGGATGGCCCTGGATCGAGTTTACACGGCCCCAACGGGTTTATACTAACCATCTAGGGCAGCGGGAAATCGTGAATGTATCGGCGGCACAACATCCCAATCTGGAAGCTTCTATGGGCGGATCGGCCTTCTATGGTGAGTCGGGCAATTGGGGTAGAAGCTTTCGTCAAGGCAAGCCGGGCAATTCGAGTCGAGATTTGGCCTATGGCTATAACATTCAAGAGCAATGGGATTTTGCTTTACAACAACAGGTGCCTATTATTTTTGTGACTGGTTGGAACGAGTGGATTGCAGGTAAGTGGCATCATCCAACTGATAAAAACCGTGCACATTTTGTAGACCAAGCAAGCCCGGAATACAGTCGCGATATTGAACCTACTTTAACGGCAGGCCTGGAAGACCATTATTATATGCAATTGGTGGATAACATCCGGCGTTATAAAGGCATCGAGCCACTCCCCATCTTAAGTCCTATGAAACAGATCCATACTTGGGCAGATTGGCAGGAGGTTTACCCAGCTTATAGCGACTATACTGGCGATGTGCTACACCGAAACCATCGGGGCGCACAGTCGGTGCCTACTGTTCATTACACAGATAATACGGGTCGGAATGACTTTAAATGGTTGAAAGTAGCTCAAGACAGGCGGAATATGTATTTTTATGCAGAAACAGTCGATGCGATTACGACCGATATAGACAGCAGTTGGATGAACTTGTGGCTGGATATCGATCGGAAGCGAGAAACTGGATGGCAGGGCTATGATTATCGGGTAATTGCCGGTAGTCAATTACAGCGTTTTGAGCAAGGTAAATGGTTAAATGCTAAGAAAGTAGATTACCGTTTGGAAGGAAACCAGTTGATGATAACCGTCCCGGTAAAATTACTTGGTGCAAGCCACCAAACCGATATAGAATTTAAATGGACTGACCATATGCAACATGAAACGCCATTGGATTGGTATGTCCATGGTGATGCTGCCCCTGGAGGCCGATTTAATTTTGTAGCACGTAGAAAACAATAAATTTATTGATGAAGACCCGTTATTATATTACTACGCTAATCGTATTCCTTGGGGTGTACGTACAAGTTTCATTTGCTGCCAAAAGCACGATTTTACCTATCCACTTGCGTTGCGAGTATTTAGAAAACCCAACCGGATTGGACGAACCTCATCCACGATTTAGTTGGACATTGGAAGCAACGCGTTCCAAAGCATTCGGCCAGAAGCAAAGCGCTTATCGCATTTTGGTATCTTCAGACGAAGCGCTTCTACGCAGAAATGAAGGGGATATGTGGGATTCTCAATGGATCGACGCCAATCGCATGCAACTGGTGGTATATGAAGGAAAGCCATTAGTATCGGATAGAACTTATTATTGGAAAGTGGCGGTCAAAGATGAGAACGGACGGCTATCTGCTTGGAGTAAGCCGGCGGAATGGAGTACGGGACTTTTTGATGCCGCCGAGTGGCGGGCCGATTGGATTGGTACCGATCAGATTTTTGATCCAAAGCAGGCCGACTGCAATATCATCGATCCTTGGTTACGTAAAACGTTCGATTTAACCATCCAACCCAAGAAGGCCACACTGTTTGTGGCATCGGTAGGATTCCATGAAGTTTATGTAAACGGGAACAAAATAGGCAATGATGTACTGGCTCCAGCAGTGACTGATCATACCAAGCGGGCTCGATATGTAGCATATGACATCGCTCCTGCATTAAAAAAAGGCACCAATGTGGTGGCTATTTGGTTGGGGACAGGCTGGTCTATTCACGGGCCTTATGTGTCTGATCACCGTCCTAATACGCCCATTGTACTGGCCCAAGCAGCCATTTTTGAAGCAGCACATCCATCGGCGAATCAACAACCAGCATTTATACTTCAAACAGACAAAACTTGGAAAACACACCGCAGTCCAAACAAGTTGTTAGGCGTATGGGATTCGAACCGGATGGGGGGTGAACTGTGGAATGCCCAAGCCGAACTGCCCGAATGGAATCAAGTGTCATGTGATGAGTCTACCTGGGATGCTGCAGTGGTGTATTATCCAAAACTAAGCTTGTCGGCACAGCAGGTAGAAAAAAATTTCTTGTTTGATGAAATAAAGCCTATTGCTATGGAAGTCCGGCCAGATGGTTCCTATCGGGTAGATATGGGTGTGAACTTTGCGGGTTGGACAGAAGTGCAATTAACCGGTAATCCGGGTGATACGATTCAGTTTCTCTACTCCGAGCGCGAACAGGACGATATGACTTTTAAGTTGCATAGTGCTTATATCATCGGGCCATCGGGAAAAGGCACTTTTCGCAACCATTTCAATTATAGCTCTGGAAGATGGATTACGATTAAAGGCTTGAAAAATAAACCCAAGTTAACGGATATTCGGGGTTGGTTGGTTCGCACCGGATTCCAGTCGGCTACCACCTTTACTTGCTCAGACACCTTACAACAATGGATCTACGATAAAGTGCGATGGACTTATGAGAATCTGGCTTTAGGTGGTTATATTGTGGATTGCCCACAGCGAGAGCGTTTGGGTTATGGTGGTGATGCGCATGCTACATGCGAAACTGGCCTGTTAAACTATCATGTAGGAGCATTCTATACCAAATGGATGGAAGACTGGCGCGACGTAAGTGGGACGGAGTCTATTGTAGGCAATATGTATGATACGGCCTTTGCCCGGAAACAGGTGATGGGTGGTCGGATATTGAACAATGGTATACTGCCCCATACAGCACCAACCTATATGGGGGGCGGTGGCCCGGCATGGGGTGGTATTGTGGTTACATTGCCTTGGGCCATGTATCAGCAACAAGGCGATCAAAGAATCTTGGAGAAAAATTTTGAACTGATTAACAACTGGCTGGCATTCTTAGATGCGAATACAGAAGACGGATTGCTGCAACGATTTGGTGGGCGATGGGATTTTTTGGGCGACTGGTTATGGCCGCACGCAACAGCCGAAGGCATGAACAATGATAAACCCGAAACATTATGCCTGAATAACTGCTATCGGGTATATAACCTGCGTACTGCAGCTAAAATAGCGCGTGCCCTTGGTCGGAATACAGAAGCGGGGCGCTGGGAGCAGCAGGCCGATCAGTATAGTCAAGCTATTCATGAGCGCTTTTTTAATGCGGCCGATCAGAGCTATGCCGATAGTTCGATGGCCAATCTGGCTGCGGCATTGCTTGCTGATGTACCGCCAAAAAGTGTTCGTCAACAAGTATTTGCCCGGTTGGAAAAGGAAATTTTGGTCAATAAAAAAGGACACATCCATGTCGGTATCACGGCAGGGGCCTTGTTGTTTAAATTGCTTCGAGAAGCGGGGAGAGATGATCTGCTGTTAACCATGACGGCACAAACCGATTATCCGGGTTGGGGTTATATGAAAGCCAATGGGGCCACTTCCATTTGGGAAATGTGGGAAAAGGATTTACCTGGACACTCTTTGCTGCATAGTTCGTATTTATACCCTGGAGCTTGGTATATCGATGGTGTAGCGGGTATTAAAATTGATCCACAGCATCCAGGCTATCAACATTTTATTATTCGACCACCCAGCTTTACCAAACCCACATTAAATTGGGCGGATGCATCGTTCGAATCGCCTGCTGGGTTGATCAAAGTCAGCTGGAAGCGACAAGACCAACGTTTGGCTCTCCGTATTTCTGTGCCACCAAACTGTACTGCTTCCTTAAGACTTGATCCGGCAGATGAGATTGATATCCGTGCCTATCAAAAATATGTACGGAAAGTAGGTGAGCAAAATGGACGCATCGTCTATGAATTGCAGGCGGGAAATTACACTTTTTAATACACATAAAGAAAGACCAATAAACAAGTGCTCATAGTTACGATTAACGAAAAAACCTTATGATGAATGCCTCTTTTTATCTAAAACCCATTTACAAGTTTTTATGGGTATGTATTTTTTTCTGTTTTGCCTTGTGTCAAGTTCATGCACAAAAAGCGGTTACGTTGTACGATTTAACTTGCGAATACAAGCGAGACCCGCTTGGAGTAGATAATCCACATCCGCGATTGAGCTGGAAAATAAAGGCCGATTTCAACGATATGAAGCAAACAGCTTATGAAATCAGAGTAGCAACCGATCCCAAGGCTTTAAAAGGTAAAGCGCTTTCTTGGGGATCTGGAAAGATTACAAGTGATCAATCGATCCACATTCCTTATCAGGGCGAAGCATTAAAAAGTAGCCAGCGCTACTACTGGCAGGTACGTGTGTGGGATAACAAAGGAAAAGCATCGAACTGGAGTGAAGTGAATTTTTGGGAAATGGGTTTGCTGGCGGAGGCAGATTGGAAAGCCAAATGGATACAATATGGTCAGGAGACACCCGAAGTATCAGGGCCTTCGCCGATGTTCCGCAAGACCTGGCAAATCAAGGGGAAAATAAAACGAGCTAGGTTATATATTACCTCCTATGGCTTGTACGAAGCTTATTTAAATGGTAAGCAAGTAGGCGATGCCTATTTTACACCCGGTTGGACAAGCTTCAACCATCAGTTGCAATATCAGGTGTATGATGTTTCCTCATTGCTTAGCGATGGTGAGAACGCGATGGGAGTGATCCTAGGCGATGGCTGGTATCGGACGAAGTTGATGGGAGGGCGATTTTATTGGGGGAAAAATTTGGCCTTGTTAGCGCAGTTATCCATTGAGTATACCAATGGTGAACAACAGTGGATAACCACGGACGGAACATGGAAAACAAATGCAGATGGCCCCATACGGATGTCTGACATTTATGCGGGAGAAACATTCGACGCTCGGAAGCAAACAGACAAATGGTTAACAACTCATTTTGACGATGGGCAATGGGCGGATGCGGTTATCAACAACGATTTGCCTTTTAATAACCTGATTATTTCAGCAGCTCCGCCGGTAACGGCACAAGAACAAGTAAAGCCCGTCAAGTTGATTACTACGCCGAAAGGAGAGAAAGTGATCGACTTCGGTCAAAACTTGGTGGGTTGGGTGAATTTTAAGGTGAAAGGTCGTGCCGGAGACTCCATCCTGATCAGTCATGCCGAAGTGTTGGATAAAGCGGGCAATTTTTACACGGAGAATTTACGGGCAGCGAAGCAGCAAATACGGTATATACTAAAGGGAAACATGGAGGAACAGTATCATCCGCATTTTTCTTTTCAAGGTTTCCGTTATATCAAAATCGAAGGGGCTAAAGACCTCATTGATCTATCGAACATCGAAGCGATTGTATTGCATTCCGATATGGAAAAAACAGGAACATTCGAAACGTCCAATGCACTCATTAACCAATTGCAACATAACATTGAATGGGGGCAAAAAGGAAACTTTCTGGATGTGCCAACAGACTGCCCACAACGAGATGAGCGCTTAGGGTGGACAGGAGATGCACAAGCTTTCTTTAATACAGCAGCTTATAATCGGGACGTGGCTGGTTTCTTTATTAAATGGTTAAAAGATGTGAAAGCCGATCAGTTTAAGAATGGTGCCATTCCGCATGTAGTGCCTTATTTCTGGAAAACAGAACAAGGTGGTTCTGCAGGCTGGGCCGACGTGGCCACCATCATCCCATGGGATTTTTATACGGTGTATGGAGACGAGCAGCTATTGAAAGATCAATACGATTCCATGGCCAAATGGGTGCAGTTCATGACCGATCACAGTACCAATGATTTGTGGAATACCGGTTTCCATTTTGGCGATTGGCTGTTCTATACACCCAATGATGATCGTGATGGAAAAGCCGCTATTACAGATAAATACTTGATTGCCCAATGCTTTTACGCGCACTCGGTACAGCTTATGATCAACGCAGCTTCTGTATTAAACAAAGAAGAAGACGTAGCACGGTATACGCAATTATTAAAAAGAATAAAAGCTGCTTTCCTGAGCGAATATATGACACCTTCGGGCAGATTGGTGTCCAGTTCTCAAACAGCCTATGTATTGGCATTGAACTTTGATATGCTGCCTGAAAATATGCGCGCACAAGCGGCAAAAAGGTTGGTTGATAACATCCGCAGCTATGATAATCACCTGACGACCGGCTTCTTAGGAACGCCTTATCTATGTCAGGTGCTGAGTCGCTTTGGTTACTTGGATGTAGCCTATCAGCTATTACTACAAGAAACCTATCCTTCTTGGCTCTATCCGGTGAAGATGGGCGCTACCACCATATGGGAGCGTTGGGATGGTATTAAACCGGATGGTTCCTTCCAGAATAAGGGAATGAATTCATTTAACCACTATGCCTATGGGGCCATTGGCGATTGGATGTATAAGCATATCACAGGTATCCGTCCGCATGAAGATGCACCCGGATATAAAGAGTTTACCTTAGCACCACAACCAGGTGGTGGGCTCGACCACGCCCGTGCATCTTTGGAAACAGGTTATGGAACCATTGTTTCTGCTTGGCAACGTAACGGAAATCAAATGACTATGAACGTGGAAGTGCCTGCTAATACCCGCGCACAGCTGATTTTCTTCCAAGCAAAGCCGCAATCCATTAAAGATGGGAGAGGTAAACCGATGCAGGCTGATGATACTTGGATAGGATCGGGTAAATATCAATTTACATGGGAGATAAACGAGCAGTAAAGTCCATGAAGTGGGTTTGCCTTCCGGCTAGATTTGGAATAATAGGCTTGTTGTTTTTGCTTGAATGTCATTCATCACGGGCACAAGATTTTTACCAAAGCTCACGAGCTAGATGGTTGGCAATCGCCACAGCTAATACGCCGACATTGGCGGAACGTGTGGTGCGCCCGCATAGGATTGGGGTGCTCCAACAGGATTCAGCGGCTTTTCAAGGCTGGCGAATTGATTCGGTGCTGCCGGTAGATAGCTTATATCGTAACGGATTTAAAGCACAGACGGGTGTTGTACTGGACTTTGGGGAACATTACACAGGCTATGTTACTTTTACACTAGCAACGATGCATCGTACGCCCGACGCACCATTCAGGCTCAAATTTACTTTTGGCGAAGTGCCGTCCGAATTAGCGACACCGTTTGACCCTTATCCGGGATCCCTAAGCAGGGCCTGGCTACAGGATGAGATTGTCACCGTGAACGAAATTCCGGCAACGATTACGATCCCTCGACGCTTGGCTTTTCGCTACGCAAAAGTCGAGCTACTTACGCCGTCTATTGCTTACGATTTTAAATTGACAGATATCCTAGTGAAAGCGGTTACTTCTGCTTCCACGCAGGTGGCAGATTTACCTAGTGATACCGAGCCGCTTATCAAGCAAATTGACCGCGTTGGGCTACGTACGCTACGCGAATGCATGCAAACGGTTTATGAAGACGGCCCTAAGCGGGATCGTCGATTATGGATCGGCGATTTGTATTTGGAAGCATTAGCGAATAGTTTTTCGTACAGAAACCATCAGCTAACCAAACGGTGTTTGTATTTGCTTGCGGCATTAAGCAATCAAGCAGGTTATCTGCACGGTACTGTATTTGAACGCCCGCAGCCGCATCCACAGGAAGGGCAACGCTTGTTTGATTATTCGTTATTGTACAATGTTGCTTTAAAGGACTATTATCAGTATACACAAGATAAGAAGACAGCGGCAGACTTGTGGCCGGTTGCCAAAAAGCAATTGGATATCGTTAAGCAATACGTATTGCCAAATGGTCTGATTGATTACGAACGTGCAGCAAAAGAAATATGGATATTCATTGATTGGAAAGATGGTTTACATAAACAGGCCGCTATTCAAGGTTTGGCTATTTATGCCATAAAAGAAACGCAGGTACTGGCCAAAGCTTTGGGGAAAGCTCATGAGGTAGCTGAATGGTCGGCTGTGGTTGAACACATGAGCCAAGCGGCTAAAAAGTATCTGTATGATCGCGATAAGCAACTCTTTATCAGTGGTGGCGACAAGCAAGTGTCATATGCATCACAAATATGGATGGTTTTAGGAGGCGTTGCAACGATGAAAGAAAATCAAAAGGTAATGTCCGGTTTGCAAAACTATGCCGATGCGCTGAAACCGGGCGGCCCCTATTTGTATCACTATTATGTACAGGCATTGATTCAATGTGGGATGGCAACAGAGGCGAAAAATACCCTGTTAAATTACTGGGGGGGTATGATCAAAAAAGGAGCCGATACATTTTGGGAAGTATATGATCCGGAAGATGATTTCCGATCACCTTATCATTTTTTTCCGATGAACAGCTATTGCCATGCATGGAGCTGTACACCGGTCTATTTTATCCGGAAATATCCGGCCATTTTTTGTGGTAACTAACAACAAACAACAAATAAAATGTATAGAAGAAGATTGAGTTTAATAGCACTCTTATTAGCTTATATGGGTGTCGCATTTGGTCAGCGCACTTCAGAGAGGTTGTTTTCAGATAGCCCGGATAAAAGTAACCTCACACGCGTGTTTATTTCGCCTCAACGAGTTCTATATCAGGCTGGTGAAGTGCAAGATACGGAAGTCTTGTTAAAACGAGGCATCGGGCAGGCAGACTTGGCGAATCGCTATAAATGCATTTTACGGAATAAAAAGGGAGCGAGGGAAAAAGCGAGTATATTACTTGATTTTGGTAAGGAGCTGCATGGTGGGATAGAGATTGTTACTGGGATGTGGGCCAATAATACACCACGGAAAGTGCGGTTGGTATTTGGCGAATCGGCGAGCGAAGCCATGAGCAGTATAGGCGAAAAAGGGGCGACCAATGACCATGCTATCCGCGACTTTCATACTTTATTGCCTTGGTTAGGGAAGATTCAATTGGGAGAAACCGGATTTCGTTTTGTCCGGATCATACTAGAAGATGAAGATGCTGAACTGCAACTAAAAGAGGTGCGGGCCATATTTACTTACCGTGATATCCCTTATTTAGGGTCTTTTAAATGCGATGACGATCGCCTCAATGAGATTTGGAAAACAGGGGCTTATACCGTGCACCTGAATATGCAGGAATATCTTTGGGACGGTATTAAACGCGATCGATTGGTATGGGTGGGAGATATGCATCCCGAAACGTCGACCATCAGCGCTGTATTTGGCTACAACGAAGTAGTACCTAAAAGTTTGGATCTCTCGAAAGAAACCACACCCTTACCTCAATGGATGAATGGTATCAGCACGTATTCCATGTGGTGGATCATCATTCAACGCGATTGGTATATGCATAGTGGCAACTTGGAATATCTGAAAAAACAACATACGTATTTAGCCGCTTTACTCAGGCAAATCGTTTCGAGGATCAATGCCGATAATCAGGAAGCGCTGGATGGTACGCGCTTTTTGGATTGGCCGTCGAGTGAAAATAAACAAGGAATACATGCAGGATTACAGGCCATGATGGTGTTATCATTAAATACCGGAGCGGAATTATCGCATATATTGCAAGATACTGAAACAGCTGAAATCTGTGAAGAGGCGGTATCTCGACTGAAGCAGTATGTGCCTGATCCGAACGGGTCTAAGCAAGCGGCAGCATTGATGGCGCTGGCTGGCTTGATACCTGCTGAAAAGGCTGATCAGGAAATCCTTTCCGTAGGCGGGGCCAAAAACTTTTCCACTTTTTACGGTTATTATATGCTTCAGGCTATGGCTAAAGCAGGCAATTATCAAGGGGCGATGGATATTATCAAGAACTATTGGGGCGCTATGCTGGATTTAGGAGCCACTACTTTTTGGGAAGATTTTAACATGGATTGGTTGCCCAACGCAGCCCGGATAGATGAACTGGTTCCGTCAGGCAAGAAGGATATTCATGGTGACTATGGTGCTTACTGCTACGTTGGCTTTCGGCATAGCTTGTGCCACGGTTGGGCCTCGGGGCCAACAGCCTGGTTAACCGAACACGTTTTGGGCGTGCAGGTCATGGCTCCCGGTTGTGAAAAAATTAAATTAGAACCTCATCTGGGGCATTTAAATGAAGTAGAAGGAACTTTTCCAACACCCAAAGGGGTGGTGTGGATTAAACATGTTAAAGACGCTAATGGCCGAGTGAAAACAACTTATAAAGCACCCAAAGGGATTCATATCATGCTATGAACCGTCCATGTTTAAAATTTCATTTTCGTTACACAGGAGAATGTAAATTTACTCACGGGTATGAAACATTCAGTTGGTGTTCATGAGCCCTTGGGGGTTTAAACATGGTAAGTTCCATCTGACCGATGGATAAAAAAATGCTTTGCGTTTCATGAGTACCAATAAAAAAATAATAATAGACGAATAATTATCTACAGATGAAACCTGCATAAATTGCCGTAAACAAAAAAACACACATCATTTATGCAAGCTTCATGGCCATTGAAATAAAAAATTATTTGAATGAAACCTGCATAAATTGCCGTAAACAAAAAAAACTATGTTATTTATGCAAGCTTCATCACCATTGAAAACAAATTTATATAGATGAAATTTGTACCTTTAAATTTTCATAGCCTATACATGAAGTACGATCCTTTTTTTGACCATTTGAAGATAGATGAGTTTTCAGTAACCCCCAAGTACTTGCAGTTAACGAATGCCGTGCTGCATGCAATTAAAGAGGGAAAAGTTGAAAAAGATGCCATGTTGCCCTCTATCAATGAGTTGAGTTTCGTTTTGGAGGTTTCACGGGATACGGCAGAGAAGGGGTATCGATATTTGAAAAAACTGGGTGTTATTGATTCCGTGCCTGGTAAAGGGTATTATGTGAGTCGCACAGACTTTCAGCAAAAGCGAAGTATCATGTTGCTTTTTAATAAGCTAAGTGCTCATAAGAAGATTGTGTACGACGCTTTTATTAAAACATTGGGGACAGATGCGGCGGTTGATTTTTATATTTATAACAATGATTTTAATCTTTTCAAAAAGCTGATACAGAACCAGAAACAAGAATATACGCATTACGTGATTATTCCTCATTTTGTAGAAGGAAGGGAGAAGGCGGCCGAGGTAATCAATCAGCTACCGAAAGATAAACTGGTACTGTTGGATAAAAAGGTGCCCGGCGTGGAAGGTGATTATGCCGCAGTATATGAAAATTTTGAAGAGGATATCTATCATGCTTTGGAAGAGGCACGCGAAGAACTGGCAAAATATCATACCCTAAAACTCATCTTTCCAGACAAGAGTTATTTTCCACGCGAAATTATCAAGGGCTTCTACCGTTTTTGTCAGCAATACGCTTTTGACCACCTACTGGTAAGCGATATTGCCAAAGAACCCATTAAAGAGGGTGAGGTATACATCAACCTGATGGAAGATGACTTGGTTATTCTATTGGATCGAATCATTTCCATGAAATTGCACATCGGTACGCAAGTAGGGGTTATATCTTACAACGAAACTCGCGTGAAGCGTTTTATTCTAGATGGTATCACGACCATCTCTACCGATTTCGAAAGAATGGGTACCATGGCAGCCAATCTGATTTTAGAAGATGCTAAAAGCCATTTGGAGGTACCCTTTTATCTTTGTAAGCGTGCTTCTTTGTAAAAGCTGCCACTGCCACTGCCCGTGCTGCTGCAACTTTCTAATAATCAACTAATAACCAACAACGAACACCTAACATCCAACAATCATCAACTAATTAATCGCTTCCCCTACCTCAATAGGTAAGTCAGATTCCAGTACATCGGCGCCATCGGCAATAACATTCCGGTATGCTTGGGCCCTTTCTGCTTTGGTTGTAAGCTTATCGTAAGTGGGAGCAGAAGAAATCATGCACCGGATACCTTTGGCATGTAACATGCGGTAGAGTAGCTGATTTTCAGGCTTTATTTTTGGACCAATATAGGCAATCATTTGCTCCGCTGGAATGCCTGCATCTTCATAAGCTTTTAAGGCTTCTGGTTTTAATACAAAGGCTGAAAATTGCTGCTCTTTATTGCGATCCAAATAGAACTTAGCCTGTTCGGCGGTATGTACGGTAACCATAACAAAAGCCTCTGCATGCAGTTCTTTAATCATATTTGCCGTCATATGTAAAGGAACGTCTTTGATGTCCAGATTTAAAACAGTTTTTCCACGAGCCCACTCAATGGCTTCTGCTAATGTTGGAATGCGGTATGGCGTCACATTACCAGCTTTATCTTTTAGACGAAATTTTTTTACCTCTTCGTAGGTGTAGTCAGATAGTTTCCCTTTTCCTGTGGTCATCCGATCTAGGGTGGCATCGTGCATCAACACAAGGACACTATCTTTTGTTAAACGCGGGTCAATCTCATAGAAAGCAGGTGTATGTTTTAATGTGTTTTCAAAAGCCTCTATCGAATTTTCTGGAAAACCCTGCTCCGTACCACCTCGATGTCCTGAGATGATGGGCTTGTTGCCCGGTCGGTATTGAAAGAACCGATGAAGGTCTTGCGTTGTCTTAATGGGTAAAGTATGCAAGGTTTGTGCAGTAGCCCAATGGCTCATGCCGATGCCAAAGAGGCAAACAAAAAAGCTTAAAAGTTTCATCATCTGGTATTTTTTAATGTGCATTCAATTGATGGAGGCTTAATTCTCCTTGGTCGTTCAATATAAAGCGTGTAATAGCCGAGTTTTCTTGAACAATACGGCGGTAGTTTCGCAAAGGCATGCCTAATTTATAAGCCAAATACAGTCGGTTTACGGTGTTATGTGCAACAACCAATAAGGTACTGTTGATGTGTTGTTGTAGTTTATCCATGAAAAATTCATCCACGCGCATAACAATCTCTGTAGCTGTATTACCTGTTCCACCTGCTCGAGTTTTTTCTGGTGCGGCATCCCATTGCTCCCATAATGCAGGAGCTTCTGCCACAAACTCCTCACGGGTTTTACCTTCCCATTGTCCGAAATCCAATTCCATTAAACGTTCATCTTGGATAACTACCTGTTGGTTACGAATGGCCAGTTGTGCCGTACGGAATGCTCGTTGCAGCGGTGAAGCATATACGGCATCGATTTTTTGCGGATCGATGAGCTGGCTGATGCTTGTTGCTTGCGCAATCCCTTTATCGGTCAGTCCGATATCGGTCGTGCCACAATACCGATTTCCATCTGCATTATAGGGTGTTTCCCCGTGTCGTAAGAGATATATGGTTAACATGTAGCAAGATATTGTTTTGAAATTAAGGTTTGAATAAATTGATGATAATTTTCTTCGTATTGCTCAGCAAGCACGCGTTCGGGTTCGATGGTTTTTTCCCGATGTACCATCGCTTGTACCGCTTCAGTTACCGTATTGAATACGGTTTTAGAGGCCGCACAAATAGCCGCACCTAATACGCCCGACGATTCGGCACTTTTATGAATCGGTTTATTCAATACGCTGCTCCGGATACGTAGCCAAGTGTCGCTATTGCTTGCTCCGCCAGCTGTAAAAACCGCCTGAATATGCTCACGAGATAATTTTTCGATGGTTTCATAGGCGTATCGTTCCATATAGGCTACACCCTCCATACTGGCAGTGAATTGTTGTTCTCTGGAAAGTCCAGCTGTACTGAAGCCCCGTGCCTGTGGTGCAACAAAAGGAAAGCGCTCTCCCTGCTGTTTTAACGGCCAAGTGAGATAGGAGGTGGGAATGAGTTGAGCTGCATGGCTGTTCAATGCAGCTAGTTCGCTGGCTTCGAAATCCGTACTCACCCAATCAGCACCGGTATTGCTGGCTCCTCCCGGCATCCAAAAGCCTTCCGGATGCCGATGGCAGTAGATGCTATCCGTCGGGTCGATAATGGCCGTTTTAGTCACTCCCTTAATCACCATGGTGGTACCAATGGTCGTGTTCCAATCGCCCGGCTGGATAGCTCCCGATGCCATTTGGGAAGCACAGCCATCGGTGAGCCCCACAACCACAGGTAATTTTGCTAACTGTAGGTTGTGCGCCAGATCGTCTTGCAATTGACCGATTACGGTACCTGAAGGTGCAACCTCTTGTAGCCATTGTGCCGGAATAAGCTGATCGCTTAAATAAGTAGGCCACCTATAATGGCTTACATCGTAACCTGTTTTAAGGGCATTGGTGTAGTCTGTTATATGGAAAACACCACTGAGTTTCCCAGTGATAAAATCGGCAGCATGAATCCAACGATGAATACGGGCTGCCTCATCGGGAAAGTGTTGAACGAACCATAAAATTTTAGGTAGACCGCAAGATGCACTGTAAGCAGTAAAACCATCGGGTTGATGTTTTTTGGCAAGGGAGCGACAGTACACACCTTGTTCTGCCGATCGTTTGTCGCTATACATCAAGGCTGAATGGATAGGTTCGCCTTGGGAATCGATTGGGATGACCGTTCCGGATGTAGATGTGGTTGCAATAGCCTTGATTTGATCTGCTTTAATGCGATTGCTTGTTTGTTGTCGGATTGTTTTAAGCGCATGTAAAGTATGTTCCCACCACATCAAGGGCGACTGCTCTTCACGAGCGGCTGCTGTCAACTTAAAAGGTGTGGAAACGCTGGCCTCCACTGCACCATCTACTCCAATAAGCGCTACGCGAACACCTTGTGTTCCAACATCTATGCCTATTACATATTCCTTCATATCGCTGCTTTGAATGTTTTTCGTGCTGCCTGCCATTCTTGATAATAAGAAAGATATCGTGCACGATCTGCAGCAGGCGTAATTGTTTCTAAGATATGGGGAGCAGGTGTTGTTTTGCCTAAGGCTTCATTACAGATAAATGCGCCACCAATGACAGATGATTGCCGATAGGTATGGCGAATGACGATATCCTTGTTGAGCAAATTAGCCAAAAATTGCCGCAAGGTACGGCTTTGTACACCACCACCGCAGGCCAATAACTCGTTTTTATGATGCGGTGCTACGGCATGTAAAGTTTTGTAATTCTCATAAATGCTACAAGCAATATCCCAAAGAATGGCCCAAACAAAATCGCCGCGTGTGAGTTGGTGGGAAACAGGTGCATTAAAAATAAAGCCACCTTTGGTTAACGGCAATTTTTCGTCGGCCACAAGCGATCCTAAAGAAGCGATACATTGTTGCGGCGTGATTCCATGAAGTTCTTCTTCAATGGTTTCGTAGCTTTCATTCGGGTAAAAGATTTCTTTTAAGCGTTGGTAATTTAAACCGGTTACACCGGCATTCGCCTCTAGCACAAAAAGGCCCGCTTCGATATGCCTGCCCGTCCATGTCCGCTCTTGATCATCTAATAAATAGCGATCGGTTACTTGGATCACCGGTGTGGTGGTTCCGGATACGATGATGACATCATCTACCTCAGGTACCACGCTTTTGATGGCTACTTGGGTATCAGAACCTCCAGTAATGACAAGTGCTTCGGGAGAAATACCCAACTGTTCGGCTAAAGAACGGTGAATGGTGCCTAACAGTGTGCCTGATTGTTTTAGGGGTGGCAACAGGTTGGGCGACAACCCGAATACAGCACAAAACGGCTCGTGCCAGGTACCCGTTTGTACATCGTATAGCAAGGTTTCTGATGCTTGTGAATGTTCATACGCTAATTGTCCGGAAAACTGAAAGGTAATCCAGTCGCTGATGCTGGTAAAGGTGTGGACTTGTGACCATATAGTAGACTTCCTTTCCCGAAGCCCAACGAGTTTGAGTGCAGAAAACAGTGCGGTTGGATATCGGCCTACGTGTTTATACATGGCGGATTTGTCTGTAATCAAGTCTTCCCATTCGCGCCCTCTGTTATCATGATTAGACATACCAATGAGTGCTTGGCCCTGTGCATCGAGCACAACAATTCCCTCACGCTGACTGGTTGCCGTTATGGCTACAATCTGGATGGTTGATCCGGCTGTTTCCAAGACCTGTTTGGTCATTTCTGTGATTTGTTTCCACAGTTCAGCCGGATGGAAAGATATAGCATCGGGATAGTCGGGGTCTGTTTCGTACCGTACATTTTGTCTTTTCAGGCTTAATATCGTTCCGTCAGGTAAAACAGCGGCTACCCGTGCATTACCGGTGCCAATATCAATTACTAAATAAGCTTCTGTTTTTTGCTGATTCATGTATGAATAGTTTTATGATGGATTGGTTTGGAGAATTTCCTTGTTTACCAATTGTTTAATAGCTTGTCGATTTTCCTTGAAAAAGCTCTTTAAATTGGCATTCATAATATCTGCATGATGGTCTTCTACCTCATGGGTAGCACCAGCGATGTGTGGTGTGGCCAATACGTTTTCATGATGAATCAGTTGGTAGTCAATAGCATCAGGTGGTTCATGGTCAAATACATCTAAAATGGCTCCGCGGATTTGGTGGGCATTCAATGCCGCTAGTAAATCGTTTCGATTCACCACAACAGCACGCGAAGTATTGACAAAAATAGCATCGGATTTCATCAATGAAATGTATTTGCGATCAATCATCCCTTTCGTTTGTTCCGTTACAGGTAGATGAATAGCTACTACGTCGCAGCTACTAAATAATTCTTCCAAAGAAACGGAAGTGAAGTTAGGGTTTTCGTCGGTATAATAGGGATCGTAATAAACAATTTCTGTAGGGAAATGTAATAAAATCTGCGCTGTTGTCTGCCCCACTGCCCCGAAACCCACCATGCCTATTTTTTTACCGGCTACTTCATTCCCTTTAAATTGGAGATATGAGGTATGTGCACCAACCTCCCATTGTTCTGCTTTCAGCCATTGAATACCCGCCAATGTGTTGCGCATAAAGGTAACGAGGTTGGCGACAAGCATCTCAGCTACCGCCTGTGCATTTCGTGCGGGGGTATTGAATACAGGGATGCCGAGTTGCGTAGCCGTAGCAACAGCTACATTAGATGGTGTGCCCCGACAGACACCGATGAATTTTAAATGTGGATAGCTGCGTATCACATTTTCGGTCACCTCATCGTGCTCCGTAATATATGCATCGGGTTGCACCTCATGGAGTAGTGCAATGAGTTCTGTCTCCGAATAGGCACTACCTTTCGATTTCCATTCCCTATAAACAACTTCTCCAAAAAGCGCTTGTAACTCTTTCCGGGCCTTTTCATGATAAGGTGCTGTAATTAGAATTTTCATTATATGTGTTTTTTTAAGTATATAGTATTTAAAAAGTTTTGAGTTGTAAGTAGTACGTTATAAGTGACTTAAAACTTATAACTTAAAACTTATCACTCTCATCTTCCTGCGGTAGTGTAATAAAGTTGGCCAACAGCGCACTGATAAAATAAAGCACTGCCAATACCCATACCACACCGGCATCGCCTATACTGCCAATTAGTAGGCCTACTAAGGCTGGGCCTACAAACACTGGAAGACCAGCCCCTAGGTTTAGTACAGCCATAGCGGCTCCTTTGTCTTCTTTGACTAGCGAAGGAACCAATGCCGATAGGGGTACATACCCTGCTAACAGGGCGCCCCATAATACACCACTCATCATAACCACCCAATAGTTTCCGTGCGACCAGTTGGTCGAGTAAAACAAGAGCAGGGTTGTTATTCCACAACCGATCCCTCCGAAGAGCATAATGGTGCGGCGCCAGCCAAGTCGGTCGCCAATGAAACCGAATAACAGATTAAAGATGATGTTAGCCGTAAATATGGTTCCCCATATTTGCAGCCACTCTTTTGTGGAAATACCAAAGCGGGCCATATAGATCGGTAAAAACACGGGGAAAGCAAACTGTGCGGTTGTGTTGATGACCCGTACAATACCACCAATCAGTACTTTAGGCTCTTGTTTGATAATGGTTAAACCTTTTAATAATTCAGCTGCCTTGGAATTTGAAGTAGTTGCCTGTGTTGGTTCAAAACGATCTTTATTTAATAAAAGGGCAAAGAATGCACCCAGCGCTACCCAGAATAAGGAGCTCCAAAGGGTATTTTGATAACCAAAGCGTTCCAGCGCCCAGCTGGAATAATAAGCTCCCAGTACATTCAGACCACCGGTAAATACAAACCAAAACCACCCAACGGCTCGGCCCAGCATTTGTTGTGGTGTACGGTAAGTAATCCATACCAGAAAGGAATAAGCAAAGAGTGGATAGCCAAAACCACGGATAGCATAGGTGGCTAACATGATGGGGTAGTTCAATTGTGCCATACCGAAACCGACAAAACCGATGGTGCCGATGAAGTAGAGCAAGAGACCGGTAAACATAGCTTTGCGTGGACCAAAACTTTCGGCCAATACACCCGAGAACCAGGAAGAAATAGCTATGGTAATGCCATAAACGGTAAATAGCGCGGCCGATTGCTCGATACGCATACCGTGCTCTAATAAATAAGGGCTGAGCCAACCTTGTTCAACACCATCGCCCATCATGAATATCAAAATGCCAAGGTAGCCCCAGCTTAGGTTTTTTGGCAATCCAATCCGGTTGCTAAAAGGTGAAAAATTTACATCTGTAGTCATAGCTTTATTTAGGGTTATAATGATTGTTGTATTAAATAGTTAATGTAGCAGATACGAAATAGTGATCGCTTGGATAACGGCCATGACGATGATCTCTGATAATGGCGGCTTCCGTCGCCTTTACTTCACCACGGTAAAAAATAAAATCAATTTTCTTTCCAGTGGCCTTTTTTTCATATTGGTCGCCTTTGAATAGATGTACGGTATATCCGGGTTCAGCAGGTCCATGTAAAACGGTGTAGGAATCTTGCCATTCATGTTCTTTGATGATGGTATACACCTGATTGATAGCGCTCGAATTAAAATCCCCAGTTAATATTTGGGGGTACGCAGGTGCATATTGATGGGCCTCCTCCATGACTACCTTGATTTGGTTTTCACGAGCCTCTTGGCTCTTATGATCCAAGTGGAGGTTGATGAAACGGAAATCCTTACCCGATTTTTTGTCTCGCAGCCGGACCCAGTTCGCATGCCGTGCGCGCGCAGAGTTCCAAGAGATGCTTCCTGCATGCAGTGGTGTTTCGGATAACCAATATTCACCAGCTGCAAGCATTTCATAACGATCTTTAGCAAACAGAATCGGATTTTTAGCAATACCGTGATAGCCTATGGGGTGCGCATCCATTTCAGGGCCTTCAAAACCAAAGGCTTCAAAACTGGGAAAGGCTGCCTTGAGATCTTCCATTTGTGGCTTGATTACTTCTTGAAAGCCAATGATATCCGGTCGGTGTTGACGAATAATGTCAATACAAATATCGCGCCGTGCATGCCATCCAAATCCCTTCTCATCATCTTCGGGTAAGGCCACACGAATATTACAGGTTAGTATGCGATGCGAATCAATACTTCGGGGTTCCTTATAAAGCGAAAAGGGGTTTGAACCGATAGATAGCAATGGCATGGCTGCTATGCCCGCTTGTCTGATAAACTGCCGTCGGTTTGTCATCTTAAAAAAGCTCCTTTCTCCAATAATTCTTGTTGCAGGGCATGTACATCAATGTTCGCCGGCGTAACGCCTTGGTGTATGGCCATTTTTGCGGCGCGACCAGCGGCCTCACCCATAGCCATACAGGGCGCCATCACCCGAATGGCAGACATGGCTTCGTGTGTGGTTGAAATGCTGCGTCCGGCAATCAATAAATTATTGATTTTTTGAGGTACGAGCGATCGATATGGAATATCATAACAATCGCCGCACCACTGTAATGTACAGTCGCCTCCCTCAGGGTGGTGGATATCCAAGGGGTAGCTGGCTACCGCAATCGCATCATCAAAATGACGGCAACTGAGGATATCTTCTTTAGTCATCACATATTGGCCAACAATGCGACGGGTTTCGCGGATGCCCAAAAACGGAGCCATCTTAACAAAATAAGCTTTTTCAAATCCTGGAACATATTGAATCAAATAGTTTTGAATGTCTTGTATTTGTCTACGGCCTTCCATTTCCCCAAAAGATAGGCTGCTCGGGTTGGTGCCATCCACACCATTGATGCGGGTCATGTTTACCCAGACCTCGCCTTTTCGCAAGCCAGTAATGAGAATGGTACGTTCTACAGGTAACTCAAAACCTGCTTGACGGGCCTGTTGCATCAGGCTTCTCAGACCAACAACAATGAATTGATTGTTCTGGCCAAAGTATTCAGCAGGTATGAAATCCGTTAAGTAAGTTCTGGGTTCTTCTGCAATGCTCATTCGAAGTTTTTCGGTATCTACATTGCCTAGGCAAAACATGAGGGTAGGAGGTTGGGTGCCACCGGCTTCATTACCTTGCTCGCAAGGAACCCCCGCACGGTAGGCCACATCGGCATCTCCACTGCAATCGATAATTGTTTTAGCTAGAATGGCTTCACGGCCTGATTTACTTTCTACAATAACCCCCTTGAGGTCATCTCCTTCCAAAATGACATCCGCAAAGAATGTATATAACAATACCATTACACCACTTTCTTTTAACACCTCGAATGCGGTATTCTTTACCGCTTCTGGTTCCACCAAAGTGATGCTCATGTGTAGCGGGCAGGGTCGATGTTCACTTGCTCCTTCTTTATCTCTGAGGCGGTCGATGAATCGTTGCGGCAAGCCCTGGATGATCTGATTGCCTTTTTGCCCCAAAAAGCCTAATATGGGTAGGCCGATGGTCATATTTCCACCCAAAAAACTCCGGCTATCTATTAGAGCCACTTTTAAACCGTCTTCAGCAGCGGCTTGTGCAGCGATGATGCCCGATGGGCCACCTCCTACAACCAATACATCCACATCCATGCGGATGGGAAGTGTTTTAGGAGCTTCAATAAGTTGGTTATTCTTTATTTGCATTTGGTTTATCATGATGTTTTTTGAATAAAGCTTGTATGTTTTTTGGTTTCTCCTGCCGTATCATCGTCCACAAGACAAGCACCGCAATAGGATGTAGAAAGGCCATGGCGAGAAAAACTTTTTCCGTTCCGACAGTTCCGATATATTGGCCTACGAAATAGTTGAAAATAATGGCTCCCAGCGCACCAAAGCCGCCGGCAATACCTAAGACACTGGCCACATTGTTAACAGGGAAAGCCTCTGCAATGACAACACTCATGGTAAATAACCAACTGATACAAACAGCGGCGACTAAACTAAAAATAATCAATGTGACCGCTACATTGGGCAGGTAAGGGGTCAATGCGCATAAGGGAGCAAAAATGGCTACGATACTGAGCATGAACTTACGGGCATACAGGGGTTGGCGACCTTTTCGTACAAGCCAGTCTGACCATGCTGAGGTGCCTATGCCACCTAAGTCGGCCGCTAAAAAAGGGATCCAGCCAACCATTCCCAATTGCGTAAGCGATAGGCCTGAACCTTCCTGTAAATAACCAGGGAGCCAAAAAAGGCAGAAATACCAGACAGGGTCGCTTACAAAGCGAATAATCAATATACCCCATAGGCTACGGGTACGCCAAAGTTCACTCCATTTAAAACTTTCCGTTAGCGAGGAGGCCCCTGATGTTGCAGCTTCTTGTGCAATGTGTGCGGGTGGGTCACGATAGATGAACCACCACAAGGCACCGATGATTAAACCGATAACCCCCGATACAATGAAAGCGGTGTGCCAATTATAAGACATGGTGAGCCATACCACAAAAGGTGGGGCAAGAATGGCTCCGATTGAGCTGCCCGCCACACACAGACTGTTTGCTGTGGCACGTAATTTGCCCGGAAACCATACCGTTATAACCCGTAATTGGGAAGGGAAAACCGTAGGCTCTGCCATGCCCAGCATACCTCGGAAAAAACGAAATTGCCCAACGGTCCTGGAAATTCCACCTCCAATGCAGGCAATAGACCATGTGATGATGCCCATAAACATGAGCTTGCGTGCGCCAAAACGATCGGCGAGCCAACCTGTAACCGGATACATCAGCGCATAGCATATCGTAAAAATATTTAGTATAAAAGCATAACCGTCATCGCCAATTTGAAATTCCTCTTTAATGGTAGGTTTCAAAATGGATAACAATTGCCTGTCAATGTAATTGAAGACTATAGCAGCAAACAATATTAAAATAATAAACCATCTTCTCTTTTCCGGTTGCAATATTGGTTTCATTTATTTGCTTTTCAGATTAATGATTTTTTGAATGCTATTGGTCTCTTTACACTGGCTTGTTGGTAGCATGCTCATAGATATTGTTTTTTCTTTAGAGGTTTATGTTGTAAATGTAATAAAATAAAACAAATAAAAACAAAAATAAATAAAATTTAATAAAAGTAAAGGGGTGGTTGGAGGTGTAGCCTACATCCTATACCTATTCCCCAAACTCAAAAACAAATTCGTTTCTTACATCTTTTTTCCAAGCATATGGCTGGGTGGTGGGTGAGATGCCAAAAAGAGGGGAAAACGTTTTTACCTTTACTGTTTTGTTGTCTGGGAAGAATTCGAGAATCCGGAGCCAACCATCACCACCATTGCCATTTCGATGTCCTCCACCCATGGATTGCGCATCAAAAAGCATCTGATGTACCGGTTTGCCGGTTGCATTTTTATCTACCCGATACCCCTCACCAGAAATATGGCCGCATAGTACTAGTTCTATATTAGACATTGGTTGAATCAGCTTCTCCCATATTTGTTGTCCATTGTTTGCCTTCGGAAGATCGATACGGGGTGATTTTTGGATACGGTTACGAATGGCATAAGGTTCATAAATAAACCATTTAGGCACACCGGTTGTTCGCACATCCTTGTTGCTCAAATAGGCGTGTGTTAACAGTACAATCCGATGATCTTGATATTGTTCCATTTCAGCAACTGTTTTTGCCCATTTTAGCACCGTGTCCCTGGGTGCGAACTCTACCGTGATAAAGAGATAATCTTTTCCGTTGAGCGATTTAAGCTCATAGGCAGCGTTCTCGAGCGTTGGTTTCCCAGCTTCATTGGTACTATTTTGGGCGATAATTTTTTGGTTCAGCCAATTGTTGTCAATCCGGAAGAATTCAGGGAATCGGGAAGTACGGATCCCATTGGTGTCGATGCTGTAATCGTGATTCCCCGTTGCGGTTATATAAGGGACTTTACCGTCTAGCTTAGAAAAAGCACGTTTGGTGGCTTCCCATTGCCTTTGTGCCGATTGATTACCATCTTCTCCACGATTAATGATATCATTTTGTTCCACTAGATCGCCGGTACAGACGACCATTTTGACATTCAGTGAATCGATATGGGCCTCAATCCAAGCTGTCATGAGATCTAATATAGGTTGATTTTGACTCCATTTTACATAGTTTTGGACATCTGGAACCATGATTAACGACCAAGATTTTGGTTGTTCTAATGCAGGTCTTTGAAAAGTGCTTTGTGCATGGGCATAATTGTTCGTGTATAAGGTGGTTAGGAACAATCCTAGTAGACACCTAAAAGGAAGCTTCATAGCATGTTGTTTATTGTGAAATTGATTGATAAGGGTGTCTGGACACCCTTATCTGTTTAATATCCTGGATTCTGTGTTAAATTCTTATTGGCGTCGCGTTCAGCTTGCGGAACAGGCCACAGCTCGTCTTTGTTTTCCTTATAAACCACTTCTTGGGTGTTGAAGTATTCCGTGGCTTTTCCGTGGTTATAAATAGGAGTGTAGTTCTCATCTATTTTAACCAATACATCCTTTGTCCACGTATTGCCCGAGCGATTCAAATAAAGGTAACCGTTCATGATTTGTGGTGCGATGTTCCAGCGACGGATATCATACCAGCGCAGTCCATCATTGCAAAGTTCAATTTTACGTTCATATCGTAGAGCTGTGCGCAATTCGGCTTGTGAAAGATTGGCGCTGATTTCAGGCATGTGTGCTCTCCTGCGGATTTTATTAATGGCTTCTGATACAGAAGGGTCGATGTCATTGGCTTCAATTTTGGCTTCTGCATAAATGAGCAACAATTCTGCATAACGGAAGATGCCCACATCCAGATCCGATTCTCCAGAAGCTGAGTTGGTATCATAATCGGCGTTGTCTGTGTGTTTTCGCCAGAGGTATCCACTAAAAGAGCGATAAGCATTGGAGGCATCTGTATTTGATACTTGGGCAGGTTCGTCGCTCTCTCCTTTAAGCACTGGCCAATAATTGATCACTTTCTTAAAACTGGCATTGGTTTCGTACTGGATCCCCATTAAGCGTGCATGTGGGCGCGCACAATACAAGTCGAGACGCGGGTCTCGATTGGTAAAAGGATGAGCCGCATCGTACTTTGTCGACTGGTCGATCGGTAAACCATCAATATCCTGGAACGAGTCGATGAAATTCTGTGTCGGCCCCCAATAACTGGCACCTTTACCTAAGCGGGAAGCCATGTAATAGCCTTGATTGTGCGTGTTTCCACTGATATTCCGATTGTATTCCAGCTTCCAGATCCATTCTTTACTGTTTTTATAACCGTCGTATCCAAAGATGTTGGCACTCGATGGTTCGCCTACATCGTAGGTCTGATTGGCATAAGCGATCGATGCGTCGAAGGGTGTGAGCTCAAAAACACCTTGAGAAAGTTCAATAGCTTTGGCAGCAGCTTCGGCAGCAACCTCATACTGCTCGGCATACAGTGCTACTCTTGCTTTGAGCATATAGGCGGCCACGCTGCCCACGCGGACATTGCTTGTAGTAGGTTGCGATATAGGAAGGTGATCGGCTACGGCCGTCATCTCATCGATAATCCATTGTTGAATTTCAGCTTTGGATGTACGAGGAAGATCGCTATTGGTTAGGTCGAGTGCATGAAGCACCAATGGGACATCGCCGTACAGCTCGATTAATTGTGAATAACAGTATGCACGGATGACGCGTAATTCGGCATCCAGTTGATTGTATGTTTCCTCAGATATGCTTGATTTTAGATTCTCCAGTTTGTCGAGTACCGCATGGCAACGGGCAATGGTTTTGTAATGTGCACCCCAAGGTTTGGTAGCCAAGGCATTGTCTGTTGTAAGCGAGCTGGTTATCGGTGATGTGTAATTGTTACCCGGACGTGCGTAACCGATATCGGTAATGTTGTCCATTACGTGCCAGATGGGCGTGCTCGCTGCATCCAATAGGGTCAAGCCTTTGTACGCACCCAGCAGACCCATGGTCGCTTCATTTTCATTGGTAGGGAAGCTGCCTGCTTCGGGACCATTTAGCGGGAATTTGTCGAGCTCGCAGCCAACAAAGATTAAGCTGCTGCATAAGGATATTCCCAATCCTAGTTTCTTTATATTGATCATTGCTTTAAAACTTAACATCGATACCAAATGAATACACTTTAACTTGTGGATAATAGGCAGCGCCACCCAGTGATACGCCATCGGCAGCGCCGGCATCATAACCTACCTCGGGATCATAGCCCTGCCAGAAGTTGGTTTTGGTGAATATATTCTGTCCGTTTACGTAGATAAATAAATCGTCTATGCCCAGCTTTTTTGTGATGGCTTTGGGTAGCACATAACCGATCTGGATATTCTTGAGGCGTAAATAAGCTGCGCTCCGCATCCAGAAAGAAGAGTTCTGCGTATTGTTGGAAGAGGTAATGGACAATCGTGGAAAAGTAGCATCGCGGTTTTCTTCCGTCCAATAGTCGAGTTGCCAGGTTTTAACAGCGCTCGAATTAGCGGCAGGTATAACATAATGCGAGTTGAGATAACCATCGGCCTTGCCTACACCTTGCAAGAAAGCACCCAAACGGAAACCTTTCCATCCGAAATCGAGATTCAATCCATACGTGTAGCGGGGCATAGTGCTACCGATAATCGTTTTATCATCATCGTTAATTTTTCCATCAGGGATGGCATTTCCATTTTCATCAAAGGCACCTGCAATATCTCGATATCGGATATCGCCAGGATGCAATTTATCAAATTGTTCAGGGCCAGCGTCGATTTCTTCTTGCGATTGGTACAATCCATCAGCAATATAACCATAAATAGAATTGATTGCTGCACCTTCTTGATTGCGTAGCAGATTACCTGATTTTTGCCCGCGCATATCGGTGATGACATTTTTGACATCGGATAGGTTCAAACCTACACCTAAACGGAAATCGTTCCATTGATTATCGTATCGTGTGCTGAATTCCCAACCCGTATTGCGTACTTTAGCCGCATTTTGGAAAGGTGGATTGAGTCCAATTAATTGAGAAATGTTCAAGGTCATTAGGATGCCGTTCGTGTTTTTTCGGTACCAATCGGCCGTAACAGAGAAATGTTTAAACAGTACTGCGTCCAGTCCGATACCTGTCATAGTGGTCTCTTCCCATCGCAAGTTGGGGTTGGCTAGCGTGTTGAGGGTGGCCAGTGGGTAAATTTTGTCATCCATCGAGATACTACCCAAGGCCAATGTTTCGGTAAATGGATAATAAGAACTTCCGATATTCTGATTGCCTAACTTACCCCATGAACCGCGAAGCTTTAACTGATTGACCGTGCTTCTAATAGGAGCCATAAAGGACTCCTCAGATATACGCCATCCTGCGGAGAAGGAAGGAAAGAAAGCCCAGTGATGGATAAAACGCGAGGTGCCATCGTATCGGAAGTTGGCTTCGAATAGGTAACGGTCTTTGTAATCATAATTGAATCGGCCGAAAGTAGATACCAATAGCCATTGATCTTGTGTGCCGTTGTTGTCTTTGGTTTCATTGTCGGCACCGGCAACGAGCTGCTCATAGTCTTCATAAGCAAAATCACGCCGGTAACCCATCAGGTATTTTTCATCATACGTTTCGCGCGAGGTGCCCAGCATGAGCTGAAAGGTATGGTCATTATAGGTTTTGTTAGCAGCAGCATAAAATTGGTAATTGCCATAAAAATAACGATAGGCAGTTTCTGTCAACTCACTATAGGTATTGGCTGCGCCCGACTCCGAGCCATCGTCTTTATAAGTCATCACCGGTTTAATAAAGACATGATTGTTTCGCGTGCGATAACGAGGGGCCACGATTCCGGTAAGCGAAAGCCAGTCGACCGGTTTATAATTCACGTTTAGATTTCCCAATAGCTCGATGTTATTGGCTTTCCGATTACCGCCTTCTTCGATAAAGGCAACTGGATTTTTATTGACCCATCCTTCCGACCATAAGCCATTTCGTCTAATGGGAATGTTGGTAGGCATACGGCCTAGGTAATTCCAGATATCGCCTTCATTGGCAATCTGAAGGCGATTGCTATTGGTAACCGATAGATCGAGCTTCACCGATAATTTATCATTCGGTTTAATGTCCATGTTGTTCCGCACAATATAGCGGTCAAATCCGGTGTTCTTAATGATGCCATCTTGGCTGATATAACTCACGGATGGCATGACCGTAATTTTACCGGTATTAGCCATCATAGAGACAAAATGGTTGTGCGTGAGGCCCGAGCCGTTGAGAATGGCTTTTTGCCAATCGAAGTTGTCCGGATCGGCGGCATATTTTTCTTCGAATTCGGCAATGGCCTCATCGTCGTAAAGTGCGTAACCGTTATCATTCATGTTCGCTTCATTGAATACCTTCATGAAAGTGAGCCCATCAGTTACTTCTGGGATGCGTGTCGCTTCTTGCCAACCGGCATAGCCTTTGTAGTTGATTGAAAACTTGCCTGCTGCAGCGCGTTTGGTTGTAATCAGAATAACGCCATTGGCTGCGCGTGATCCATAAATAGCAGCCGATGCAGCATCTTTTAATACCGAGATAGATTCGATCAAATTGACGTCGATCATATCGATGGAACCTGCTACGCCATCGATTAGTACAAGTGGAGCACTGTCTGATCCGCCGAATGAGTTGATGCCTCGGACGTGTATTTGTCCACCATCAGCTCCGGGTGCTCCAGATTGAGCGGTGACCGTAACGCCTGGTGCAACACCTTGTAAGGCGGATGAGGTCGAAACAACGGGTCTTCTTTCTAATTCTTCACTACTTATTGTTGAAACTGCTCCGGTTAAGTTTACTTTCTTTTGTTCGCCATAACCGACCACTACGACTTCATCCAATGCATCGATGCTTTCTTGGAGTATAATCGACAGGTTGGCTGTCTGATCTGCTGTTACGGTTAGTTTTTTTTGCTGGGTTTCATGCGCAACATAAGAAATAGCTATGGTGTAGGTTCCGGGAGGTACCCTTAAGGCGAATCGACCCTCGGCATTGGTGCTGCTGCTTTTGTTTAGTTCAACAATTCGAATGTTGGCTCCAGGTAGCGGTTGTCCTTTTTCGTCAGTCACCTGACCGTTAATTTGCCCGTCTTGCTGTGGCAATAAGGAGGTTAGGGCAGTGCTTTTTTCGCTTGTGAGTGGTACGGCACTTATTGCCGATTTGGCTAAGGAAAGTGACCAACTGCACAAACAAAAAAGCGCTAGATAAATCTTTCTTTTCATGTTACATAGTTTAATTGATTGTTTTATTTTGTTTACACTTATTGTATTTTGTTGTCAAAAATCATTTTTTAGTGTTAAACCTTTGTTAAGAGTGTATTATCAAAAGGTTTGTTGTGGGCGTGATGTTTCAAATGAATTGTTGTTAAATAATTGGTTCAACATGTTTGTTTATCGATTATATATCATATTCAGTATCGTATGCATCTTGTTTTTGTTCTAATTGGTTTGTCTAATCTAAAAAATACCTTATGCTTGCTAAGGTACAAATGTTTATGATATTTAATAAAATAAAATAAAATTTTATTTAGTTATATTGAATTTTAAATAAAAATAAACAAAAATAAATGAATGGTGAGGTTGGTGAGGAAATTTCAGAAATATTCTTTAGTATTGTGCAGTCAAATCGCGATTATGAGGAATATTACTAAAAGACATGAGTCTATCATCAAGCTGATTAAAGAGAATGGCAGTGCTACCATTCCTGAACTAATTGAAATGACCAAAGTTTCTGGGGTTACGATCCGTAAGGATCTAAAATTTCTAGAGGATAAAAACTTGCTTTTTTGTACGCGGGGAGGGGCTTCACTCACGAATCCATATGCTAATGATCGTCCTATTATGGAGAAAGCGCTCATCAATCCGGATAAAAAGCAGAAAGTGGCAAAGGCTGCTTTGCAATTGATTAATGAAAATGATTCCATCATGATTGGTTCCGGAACGACAGTTTTTGAACTAGCGAAGATCCTGCAGCCAACGCGGGCTTTGACGGTTATTACACCTGCCATTAAGGTGACATTGGAGCTGAATGAAAAAAGCAATATCGAAGTGCTGCAACTGGGTGGGCTTGTCAGGCCAAATTCGACATCCGTTGCCGGTGTACATGCTGAACATATTTTAGATAACATATCCTGCGGTATGCTGTTTTTAGGAGTAGATGGTATTGATGTTGATTTTGGCTTTTCAATTAGCAATTTAGCAGAAGCAGGCTTAAACCAAAGAATGATTAAATCTGCGCAGAGTGTGGTCATTCTGGCTGATAGTACAAAATTCGGGAAAAGAGGGATTGGAAAGATTTGTGATATTAGCGATGTGCAATATGTGATTACGGATGATGGTGCACCGGCCTCGTTGATTAAACAGCTAGAAAAAAAAGGGGTGAAGGTGGTTGTGGCTTCTTGATAGTTGTGAGTTGCCAGTTGTGAGTTGTGAGAAGGAGCAGTTGCATAGGCAGTACACATATAACCGTCGATGCTTCGCAGAGACGGTGCTATGCGCGTTCATTGCGAACCGAAGCGTGGGCCACGGGTTTGGAGTGAAGCAATCTCTTTCTTTCCGCTTTAAGCTTTATGCTTTCCGCTCTTATAACGTAATACTTACAACTTATAACTCAAAACTTACAACTTATAACTCAAGAGCTTTCCGCTAAAATTGAATAAACTCTTCGATTTGTTGATTGGTAAAACGAAGCGTGTCTTCTTTGTATAATGCATGTTCTTCGTTCAACTCGTCTTTGATGTACGGAATGTGTATGCGAAGGGGTAAGGTGTGTAGATTGAGGTAGTGGCATACGCCTGTGAAATGTTCTACTCCGCGGATATTGCCGTATTTGCCGGTACTTATGCCAACTAATGCAGCTTTTTTGCCCACAAAGCTATCTGGAAATAAACAACCATCAATAAATGTTTTCAGTACGCCGGGAAAACTTCCATTGTATTCAGGTATAATAAAAATAAATTTGGTGCTTTGGGTAATGCGATCTTGTATCGCTCGGAAAGCCTCACTGCGAGCTCCATATAAATCGCTTACGATAAAATTATCAGGTAACGTTTCCAATGAAAGCACTTCTGAGCCCAGGCCCTTTAGATCGAGTTGATGTTGATAATAATACGCGACCTTTAATGAGTTGCTATTTTTACGATTTGTGCCAGCTATAATGGTAATCATTGTGGATAATATGTGAAAAATCTAAATCAGATGTGGTTTCTAAGCCGTGTAAATTTTGTATCTTAGCAACCTTGATATAACGAGTTAAGAACTGCGAATTTAACAATTACTCCGTGTTTTTGAACATCATGGGTGATGATTGTGCGTAGTTTGCAAAGAAATGACAGATTTCTGTAAAAAGAAAGCGTCAAACACAATATCATTTCGTTATTCACAGTTTAAATGGAATAAGACTTACGATTACAAATAACAATGGGTAAAATCATCGCGTTAGCCAACCAGAAAGGTGGCGTCGGTAAAACGACTTCATCAATTAATTTAGCAGCAAGCCTTGCTGTGTTGGAATATAGGACACTTTTGGTGGATGCCGATCCTCAAGCGAACTCCACTTCTGGTATTGGCTTTGATCCGCGTACGATTAAATCAAGCATTTACGAATGTATTATCAACGATTTAGACCCGAGAGAAGCGATTCAAAAGACGGAGACGCCCTATTTGGATTTATTGCCAGCACATATTGATCTGGTAGGGGCCGAGATTGAGATGATTAACCTGAGCGATCGTGAATTTAAAATGCGATCGGTATTGAATCAAGTTATCGAGGATTACGATTTTATTATCATCGACTGTTCTCCTTCTCTTGGCTTGATTACTATCAATGCTTTGACTGCGGCCAATTCGGTGATTATTCCCGTTCAATGTGAATATTTTGCATTAGAAGGCTTAGGGAAGTTGTTGAACACGATCAAGATCGTGCAAAATCGATTGAATACCAATTTGGAAATCGAAGGTATCTTATTGACGATGTACGATGTGCGTTTACGCCTTTCCAATCAGGTAGTAGAGGAGGTTCGATCGCATTTCAACGAGCTGGTGTTCAATACGATTATCCAACGCAATACGCGATTGAGTGAGGCACCTAGTTTTGGTATCTCGGTGATTATGCACGATGCCAATTCAAAGGGGGCAATCAATTACCTCAATTTAGCTCGAGAGATTTTAATTAAAAACGGTTTACAGCAAGTACAAGAGGAGGCAAATATATAATGGCGCAACAGCGAAAAATTGGCTTAGGAAAGGGCTTGAGTGCTCTGTTGAATGATACGGAAGAAGTTAGGCAACATCAACAGCAGGCAGCAGGAGCTGTGGTAACGAAGGAAGTACAGCCTGGCTCGGTTAGCTTCATCCAAATGAGCGCCGTAGCTGTAAATCCCTTTCAACCTAGAAGTGATTTTGATCAGGATGCGCTCCAGGAACTGGCCGATTCGATTAAATTGCAGGGGCTGATACAACCCATCACCGTACGTAAAACGGGAGGCAATCAGTACCAGCTTATTTCAGGCGAGCGGCGTTTGCGAGCTTCGAAATTAGCAGGATTAACAGAAATACCAGCTTACGTTCGTACGGCGAACGACCAGCAGATGCTGGAAATGGCTTTGATTGAAAATATTCAACGGGAAAACCTGAATGCCATTGAAGTGGCATTGAGCTTTCAGCGTATGATGGATGAATGCCATTTGAAGCAAGAGGAGTTGGGAGATCGGGTAAGTAAGAATCGATCGACCGTGACCAACTATCTTCGTTTGCTTAAATTACCCCCCATGATCCAAGCGGCTATCCGTGATGGCCAGTTGAGTATGGGACATGCCCGCGCACTGATTAACGTGAGTGACGTAGATAAACAGCTCTATATTTTTCGCGAAATTATAGAAAAGGGACTTTCGGTACGTAAAGTAGAAGAGTTAGTTCGTTTGGTGAGTGAGCAAGCTTATAGTAAAAAAGTAAAGGCAGCAGCGCAGCATGCACCCTCGCTATCTTTCCAATTCCAAAAAATTCAAGACGACTTGGCTTCTAAATTCTCCACCAAGGTAAAGTTAAATGTGAAAAGCAAACAAGGTAAAGGATCGATAGAGATTCCCTTTACATCGGAAGATGACCTCAGTCGGATTTTAGAATTATTAGATTGGTAATGTTAAACGCCAAACCACTGCTCTTGTTATGCTTTTTTCTGTGGTGTGCCTTGGCAGTACGGGCGCAGGTGCCCGATACTGTACAGACGCCTGCTGACCAAATCAGTAAGGACAGCTTGAATATGACCGATAGTACCAATTTACCATCTAAGGAACCTAGAAAAAAGAAGAAAGGATTTTTTAAAGGACTCTTTAAGTCTGACGATGCCGAAGCAGACACTACCAAGCCCAAGATTTATAAAGACTCTGCCCGTTTGGCACTAGAAGAATTAACACGTCAAGCTACCCGCCGTTCTGCCATTCTCCCTGGATGGGGGCAGCTGTATAATGGTGGTTGGGGCTATGTGAAAGCCCCTATTGTTTGGGCGGGTTTTGGAGGTTTGGGCTATTCTTTTGTTTTTGCCCAGAAGAATTATAGTGAAACATTGAAAGAAGTTCGCTATCGTTTGGCCAATCAAGGAGTGAACGAAAACCCAAAGTACCCCATGACGGTACCAACCGATTGGCTCATTGGAGCTAAAGACTTCTATCGTCGGAACCGAGATTTGACCGTATTGCTTACAGTAGGGTGGTATGCCCTGAACGTGATTGATGCCTATATAGATGCTAAGTTTAAACGGTATGACATTAGTGAAGATCTTTCTTTCCATATCAAACCTACCTTGTTGCAACCTCCTCGTACGGGTATGTTCGCTTATACTCATATGCCAGTGGTAGGACTAAAAGCAACGTTTTCCATCCATTCTAACTAAAATCGTATATTGCACAGCTAAATTACATAATCAACTGGTTTAAAATGAACATAGCCTTAATTGGGTACGGAAAAATGGGCCATATCATCGAAAGAATGGCTCTGGAAAGAGGACATCAAGTTCCCCTGATTATCGATGAACATAATCGGAACAATATTACGGTTGACGATCTCTTAGGTGTGGATGTGGCGATCGATTTCAGCACACCCCATTCGGCCATCGATAATATATTGCTTTGTTTTGACGCCGATGTGCCCGTGGTAGTAGGGACTACCGGATGGTATGATCAATTATCCGATATGAAAGAAAAATGCCAAACGGGTAACAAAAGCTTACTCTATGGGTCTAACTTCAGTATTGGGGTGAATATTTTTTTTCATATCAATCGATTACTTGCCAAGGCTATGCAACCTTACAAGCAGTACGATGTGCAAGTGGAAGAAATTCACCATACACATAAGTTGGATTCGCCCAGTGGAACGGCTATTACTATTGCTGAGGGAATTATTGAAAACAGTGATGATAAAACCGAATGGGTAAATGATTTGGTGGGTGAAGGCGAGGAAGTTGTGCCCAAGAAAAACCAACTGTTGATCGAATCGCATCGTATCGAGGAAGTGCCGGGTACACATACGGTTTTATACAGCTCAGAGGTGGATCAACTGGAATTTAAACACACGGCACACAGTAGGGCGGGATTTGCATTAGGGGCCGTTATTGCAGCCGAATGGCTACAAGATAGAAAAGGCTTTTATGCCGTAACCGATATGTTTGATTTTGAGAGGGGTTATTGATGTTGTATTTGTTTTCTAAGGTATCAATGAGCTCGCTTAGCTCGGTTTTTACTTTTTACTTTTTACTTTTTACTTTTTACTTTTTAATTTTTACTTTTTAATTTTGAATTTATAATAGCATGCTAACAGCATTTCTAGTTTTATTTTTCTTAGGCACACAAGTTGGATTATGGTTGCTTTTCGTTAAAGCAGGGCGAAAAGGCTGGGAATCTATCATTCCCTTTTACCGTGAATATGTCATTACACAATTAACAGGCAGGCCTTGGTGGTGGGTTATTTTATTGATCGTGCCTATTGTGAACCTTTTTATTGGCATTGGCCTTTATATTGACTTTGTGAAATGCTTTGGTAGGCGGTCGTTCTTAGATCAAGTAGGGACTATTTTAATACCATTTATTGTTTTTCCGCTCTGGGGTGCCGACCAAAAAATAACCTACTGGGGAGCTTCAGCAACCGAAGATTTCAGAAAGAAATATCCGTATAAAAAGACAGCTACTCGAGAATGGGCCGATGCGATTGTTTTTGCTGTAGTAGCCGCTACACTGATTCGAACTTTTCTAATCGAGGCCTATATGATTCCGTCGGGCTCTATGGAACGGAGCCTGTTGGTGGGTGATTTCCTCTTCGTGAGTAAAATTAATTATGGCCCTCGCTTACCGATGACACCCATTGCTTTCCCTTTTGCGCATCATACGATGCCTTTAATAGGAACAAAGGCGTATTGGGATGGCTTGGAGATGGATTATAGACGATTGCCAGGCTTACAAGAAATTAAACGCAACGATGTGGTTGTATTCAATTACCCCATGGAAGCAGACGCGCCATTTAACAGACCAGTAGACAAACGGGAGAATTACATCAAAAGAGCGATTGGTGTTCCGGGAGATACCATTGCCATTGTGAATGCACAGGTATATGTGAATGGTAAGCCCGGTATAACACCAGTAGAAAGCCAATTGATGTATGAAGTAACAACGGATGGTACCGCACTGAATATGGATCGAATCAATGATTTGCGCGTTGATGGCGGGCAAACCAATACACCAGGGCAATATGTTTTTTATTTAACACCTTCGTTGGCCAAAACCATGCAAGGCTGGGCCAATGTGAAGGAAGTGAAACCGATTATCTATCCGAAAGGGACACCCGAGCCAACAGGTGATATTTTTCCACACATAGCTGGTATTACTTGGAATCGTGACAATTATGGGCCGATCATTGTTCCACATAAAGGCTGGAATGTAACGCTCGATAGTTTAACTGTACCTCTATATGAGCGTGCAATAACGATTTACGAAGGTAATACTTTTGAACAGAAAGCCGATGGCTATTATATTAACGGTAGTAAAGCGACGAGTTACACCTTTAAAATGGATTACTATTGGATGATGGGAGATAACCGTCATAATTCCCTAGATTCTCGTTTTTGGGGATTTGTTCCAGAAGATCACATTGTAGGCAAGGCATTATTTGTATGGCTCAGTCTGGATGATAAGGGATCATTCTTCGACAAGATTAGATGGAGCCGAATTTTTATGGGAATCCACTAATTGTTATCAGTTGCGAGTTGTCCGTTGTGAGTGTCTTATTCCCGTAACTCACAACGCATAACTCGCAACTCATCTACCCCTGCCACCCACCGCCTAGCGCTCGGTAAAGCTCTACACGTGCTAACAGTAATTGTTGTTTCAGGCTAACCAGTTCCAGCTCACTGTCAATTGCATTTTGTTGGGCAGTAATGATTTCTAGATAAGTAGCATACCCCGCCTTAAAGAGTAAGCTCGCTTGCTTAATACCTAGTTGTGTTACTTTTACGCGCTCTTCGGCAATATCGTACTCTTCTTGCAACTTTTTAATGGTAATCAAGCTATTGGTTACTTCATTAATGGCATCCAGTACAATTTGTTGGAAATCCAACTCTGCCTTATCGCGTTCCAATTTAGCCACTTCAAAATCAGTCTTTAATTTGCGCTTGTTAAAAATGGGTGCGGTGAGATTCCCAATGATTCCTCCAAAGAGCGAGCCGGGTATTTCGACCCAATTAGCCGGTAGCATACTGTTCACTCCACCAGTTGCATCGATGGTTAAGGTGGGGTATCGATAAGCTTGTGCTACGCCTACGTTAGCATTTGCCGCGCGTAAGGCGAGTTCCGATGCTTTTACATCCGGACGGTGGCTCACCATATATAATGGGACACCCGCTGATACAGAATCTTCAATCAAGAAATCAGTTAAAGAGGCATTGCGCTTAATACTATCAGGCAGTTGCCCGGCTAATGCACGCAGGCCATTTTCCTGAATCACCACCTCGCGCTCCAATTGTGGAATGAGTGCCTTGGCGGCCAATCGTTGTGATTGGGTCTGTTGGATAGCCAATGAAGTTGTTTTGCCTGCATCACGTTGCAGTTTAACAATTTTCAATGTACTATCTGTTAAACGCAGATTTCGACGGGCTACTTCCAATTGTGCATCGAGCATGAGCAAGTTGTAATAACCCTCAGCCACATTGGCTACTAACTGCGTTTGTAAGAGTTTACGTGCCTCGTAAGTTTGTAGATACTGCGCTAATGTGCTTTCATTTAAGCGCCTGATTTTGCCCCAAATGTCTAATTCCCAGCTCAGGCTTAAACTGCTACTATTTTGGGGGGTATAAGCATACATGTTGGTTGGTGGTTCTTTCCCCTGTTCCTCATACCACTTGGCAGTAGGAGACGAGTAAAAGTTTTTGGAACGAAATTGCCTATTCATTGTGGCGATATCAGCATTGATTTCTGGTAAAAACTCAGCCCTTGCCTGTAATACTTGCTGATTGGCTATCTGGATATTTTTAAGTGCTTTACGCATATCGTAATTGTATACAATAGCGGTGTCTATGAGGGTTTGTAGGGTAGAGTCTACAAAAAAGTCTTTCCAATAGATGTTGCCAATACCTACAGAATCAGCTGGTTCGATCTCGTTTCTATATTTTTCAGGTAGCTGAAGCTGCGGGCGTTGATAATCTTTACCCACTTTACAAGCATAGAGACTGGCAGCTATGATCCCTGCTGCCCAGATGCTTATTGCCTTTTTACCCATATTAAATCTTAATTTATTCATCATCTTCTTCCTGATTCATCCTTGATTTTACTTTTTCATCCAAGTACTGAAACACGAGGTAAAGTACGGGGATAATAAATATACCGAGCGTTACTCCTACTAACATGCCACCGGCAGCACCGATACTAATGGAGTGATTTCCTTGTGCTGATGGCCCTACTGTCCACATCAAAGGAATTAATCCTGCCACGAAAGCCAACGAGGTCATTAGAATGGGGCGAAGACGTAAGCGTGCACCTTCCAAAGCAGCGTCTAAGATGGTTAAACCGCTTTTGCGTTGCTGCATGGCGAATTCTACAATCAGAATAGCGTTTTTCGCTAATAACCCTATGAGCATAATTAATCCCACTTGTACATAGATGTTATTTTCTAGACCAGATAAATTGATAGCCGTATAGACACCCACCAAACCAACCGGTACAGACAGCAAAACGGCTAATGGAATGATATAACTTTCGTATTGGGCGGCCAGCAAGAAATACACAAACAGGATACTTAATGTAAAAATGAGTGTGGTTTGACCACTTGATTGGGTCTCTTCCAAGCTCATGCCAGTCCACTCATAACTGTAGTTGGCTGTGAGCACCTCATCGGCTACTTGCTCTACCGCTTTCATTGCATCCCCAGTGCTATAGCCCGCCGCTGGACTAGCGTTAATAGCAATGGCATTAAATAAGTTGTATCGGTTCACTGTTTCCGGTCCGTATACTTTTTTTAGCTTAATTAACGTATTGGCAGGTACCATTTCACCCGATTTATTCCGAACAAAGATTGATTTGAATGACTCGGGATCATTGGTAAATCGAGCATCTGCTTGGATATATACGCGATATTGCCGCCCAAATCGAACAAAATCTCCTGCCTGAACCCGACCGTAATAACCTCGAACAGTTGTCATCAATTCCTTTGCCGTTACCCCAAGAGCCTGTGCTTTCACAAAATCAATGTCAAGCTGGTACTGCGGAAAGTTTGCTTTAAAAGGTGTGAACGCTGCTTCGATTTCCGGACGTTTCTTCAAAGCGCCGATAAAATTGTCGGCTACTTTATTGAATGAAGCAAATGAGCCTCCTAAGCGGTCTTGTAAAACAAATTCCAAACCACTAAAATCACCAAAGCCTTGTACGGTAGGGCGTGGATAAACGCTGAATGTTGCTTCGCTAATCTGTGAGAGATCTTTTCGTACAGTATCCATGAAGGCATTGATATCTTTAATGTTGCCTCTATCTTTATACTCCTTCAGATTAATGTATCCTACTGCGAAGGCAGGACTTGCCGTGGCATCAATGGCATTATAACCGGAAATGGTGGTCATTCCGGATAGTTCTTTGTGTTTCCGAATGATGCTGTCGGCTCTTCTCAGTACTTCTGTAGTTCGAGCTAATGAAGCTCCAGGAGGCATGGCCATCGAAAAAGTGATAAAACCATCATCCTCGGTAGGAATAAAACTGGAAGGTGTCCGATTCATCAATAAGAAACCCAGTGCTGCAACCAGAGCCAAGCCCAACAAACTCCACCATTTTTTCTTCAACAAGAAATTCAATGAGCGGATATATTTATTGGTTAATGAATCGAAAGCTACGTTAAAAGCGTCGAAGAATTTCCGCGAATAATGGCTCAATTTATTTCCTTTTAATTCCCGCTCTTTCTCATCGTGATGTGTATTTTTTAATAGTAAAGTACATAACACAGGACTTAGGGTAAGGGCATTCAAGGCCGATATCAAAATAGCAATTGCCAATGTGTAAGCAAATTGCCTATAGAAAAGCCCCGAAGGTCCTTCCATAAAGCCCACTGGAAGAAACACAGCAGCCATCACCATGGTGATGGAGAGAATGGCTCCGGTAATTTCGCTCATGGCAGATAAAGTAGCCTTTCGGGGAGACAAACCTGTCCGTTCCATTTTTTGATGTACTGCTTCTACTACCACAATAGCATCGTCTACCACGATACCGATGGCCAATACTAGCGCAAACATGGTTAACACGTTGATAGAAAAGCCAAATAGCAATAAAAAAAAGAAGGTACCTACTAGTGAGACGGGAATGGCAATAGCTGGTATGAGGGTTGACCGGAAGTCTTGCAAAAAGATAAATACAATGACAAATACCAGAAAAAATGCTTCAAATAGCGTGTGTTTCACTTGGCTGATCGATTCGTCGATCTGGTCGCGCACGCTGTAAGTAATTTCATATTTGATTCCTTCAGGAAAAGAACGTCGTAAGCGTTCCATTACCTTACGTATTTGTCCATCTATTTCCACGGCATTGGAACCACTGGTTTGGACAATATTCATGGTTAAACCGGGGAAGCCGTTCACTTTGTTGTCGGCTCCTACATTGGATGAACCGAATTCAATACGAGCGATATCTTTTAAATAGAGTACCGATCCGTCGGTGTTGGTCTTGATGACCAGGTTTTCGTAGTCTTGCGGACTACTGAAGCGCCCACGGTGTTTCAATACGGTTTCAAATACTTCTTCTGAGTTTTCACCGAATTTTCCTGGAGCAATTTCAAAGTTCTGATTTTTAATAGCGGTAATCACATCCTGCGGAACCAATCCATACAAAGCCAGTTTTTCCGGATTGAGCCAGGTACGCATCGCATAATTCCGCGCACCGATTCGGTTAACAGCAGCCACTCCAGAAACCCGAAGCAGTTCACGTGTAATATTGATCGAAGCATATGCTTGCAGAAAAGTTTCATTGTAAACTGTATCTGGATGATTGCTGTACAGGTTCATGGTCATGATAACACCATTCTGCTTAGGCATGACGCTGACTCCTGCTTCGTTTACTTCAGCTGGGATTTGACTTGCTGCTTTGGATACTCGGGTTTGTACATTTACTGCCGCTTGGTCGGGGTTGGTACCGGCCTTAAAAAAAATATTGATGCTTCCAGAGCCAGTATTGCTGGCCGTAGAACGCATATAAGTCATGTTATCTACGCCATTGATGGCCTCTTCAAGTGGAAGAAGCACGCTTTCGGCTACCGTTTCTGCATTCGCTCCGGGGTAAGACAAGGTAACGCTGACACTCGGCGGTGCGATTTCAGGGAATCGGGTGACGGGTAGTTGCATCATGCCCACAATGCCCAGCATAACCAAGATAATGGATATGACAGTAGCTAGAACGGGTCTGTTTATGATGGTTTTTAGCATAATTTGTTTGATTTTAGACACACGAGGTGCCTCACAGGATCTGTCTAATTGAATTTAACTGCGCTTTGGATTTTGCAATTCGGGATGGATCGCTAAACCGTCTTCTAGGCGGTCGAAACCAGATAATACCACGCGATCGCCCGGCTTCAATCCTTCTTTTACAATGTAGCTGGTACCACTGACACCATCGATAACAATATCTTGCATTTTAACTGTATTATCTGCAGTTACCACATAAACAAAAGTTTTATCCTGCAGCTCTATGGTAGCTACTTGCGGTATGAGTAATACGCCGGGCTTCCGCTCTTCCATTTTGAGCGTTCCGGTATTCCCTTGTCGCAAAATATCATTCGGATTAGAAAACGTAGCCCGTAGCGATATGGCACCTGTGGTGCGGTTTACCTGGCCATCAATGGCATCAACAACGCCTTTTTCGGCATATTCTGTTCCATCAGCCAGCATCAATCGAACGAAAGGAATCAGCTTGTCATTATGAGCGAGCGAATCATTTGCTCGACCACCTTTAGTGAAATGCAGGAAATCGGCCTCACTCATAGAAAAATAAACGTATACATCGTGAGTGTCTGATAGTATAGTAAGCGGCTGTGAATCACTTTTGGTAACCAAATTGCCTATTCTTTTTGGTATTCGGCCAATATAACCGTCTGCCGGTGCTTTGATATTGGTAAAACCTAAGTTTATTTTTGCTGTAGCAACGGCAGTTCCTGCCTTAGCTACAGAAGCTTTGGCTACTTCATTGTTGGCTTGAGCTGTACGAAGTTGTACATCAGAGATGACATCGTTCTCTACCAAAGGCTTTAGACTTTCAACCTCTAACTGGGCATTTTTCTGCTTAGCCTTTTCGACAGTCTCCTCGGCAACCGCATTTTTCAGCGCTTCCATATAGGGTTGCTCATTTATTTTGAATAGATTTTGCCCCTTTTTAACATACGCACCTTCATCTACATAGATTTTCTCTAGGATACCCTCAACCTGTGGACGGATTTCTACATTGATTTTGCCTTCAATGGTTCCGAGGTAGTCGCGTACAGTAATGGCGGTTCCGGTATCGACCAAATATACCGGTAAGGATAAGCGCTTGTTGTTTGTGTTATCATGGCCCCTAGAGCCTGAATGGCAACTAGCCATTAAAACAATGAAAAACAGGGACGTAGATAGTGTTAGGATCGATTTAATGTTTTTTCTGACTGGGATAATCATTGAACTCCTTTGCTATTTCTATAAAAGGCCATTTGTTGTTTTCAACAAAATATGTTGCACTCAGTTTGTACAAGTTGGCACTATTTGTTTAGCTTGGATGTTTCAGATTTGATGCCAAACTTAGATAAGTTGCCTTTTTTCTGCAAAATAATGGCATTGCAAAAAAAGCAACTTATCGATCTCTCCTCGGCCATAGAGAACTTTATTTATAGAGGAAACATTTAAACGGCTTAAAAAAAGTTTATTTTTAAGTTGGTTGCCAACTGCTCCAAATCGGCCCAAACGACATCAATTACAGGAATGCCATGGATACTGCGCTCCTGCGCTGCTTGATGCTCAGGCTCTCCAGGGATAATCACTGGTTGATTGGGGTGGATAGGTTCTGCTTGTTTAAATCGCTCAATCCAGTTATCCATATGTTGTTTAAATTCGGTTAAGGGTCTAAAGCCATCGGCCCGCATAGCCCCTAAAAAGTGTCCTAATCCTAGGCCAACTGGATGTGGATGAGGTTGTAGATAAGCCACGAAAGGAGGTGCCCATGGGCCGTAGTTGGCGCCCGAAAGGACAGCGCTATGAATGTCTACAGTTGCACTTAAGCCGAAACCCTTGTGGCTGCCGTGTTGTTTGTCGCTCCCTAGGGGCAAAAGGGCGCCCCCCTGCTTCAGTTCGTGTGCATTGATGGAAGGCTCTCCGGTTGCCGTTTGCACCCAGCCGGAAGGTATATCGGAGCCACTTCGTTGGGCGATTTCCAGTTTTCCATTCGCAGCTGCAGAGGTGGCCATGTCGACTACTACGGGCGGATACATGCCTGCTGGGAAAGCATAACAAATGGGATTGGTGCCCAACATACGTTCTTTGCTATAAGTGGGGGTTACAAGCGGGCTAGCATTGGTCATGGCATAGCCAATCATGTCTTGTTTTACCGCCATCAAAGCATGGTAGCCCGCAATGCCAAAGTGATTGGAGTTACGTACGGCGACCCACCCTGAACCGTATTGCTTGGCTTTATTGATAGCAATTTCCATGGCATAAGGAGCAACAACCAGACCCAGACCTCGGTCGCCATCTACAGTAGCCGTTGTAGCTGTTTCATGAACAACCTCCATCTGCGGTTGTGGATTGAGTCTTCCTTGCTGCCAAAGACGTACATAACCGCTTAAGCGGGCGGTTCCATGCGAGTCTATCCCTCGCAGATCGGCCTGTATCAGGACTTCTGCGGCCAACGAAGCATGAACTTCTGAACAGCCCATAGCTAAAAATACATCTTTAGTAAATCGACGTAGTTCCGTTTCGGTTACGGTAAAGAATTTATTTTTCAAAGTAAAAATTAAAAAATCAAAATTAAAAAAGAGCGAAAAGCCAGAACACAAAGCCTAAAGCGAAGAGATTGCTTCACGCCAGCCTGTTGCCTGCGCTTCGGTTCGTAATGACGTGCATAGTGCCGTCACTGCGATCTCGTCTCAAACGAGAGAAGCAGTCTCACCGAACGACTAGCAACCAAAAATAAGAAAAGTTATAAGTAGTAGGTTATAAGTTTTACGTTTTTGAAAAAAGTGGCATTGATTATCTTTTCATTTCGACTGAAGTGTAACGGAACGGAGAACCCGAAGGCTCAATGAAGTTAAATCTGTTGCAAGGGAGAGACCCTTCGGCTTCGCTCAGGGTGACGATGGCTAACAAGCTTTTCGCTTTAAGCTTTCCACTCTTATAACGTATTACTTAAAACTTACAGCTTACTACAAAAAAGTAAAATGTAATGCAACCCTTTTTGCTAACTTCACATCTAAGATAGAAAACATACGCACTTGAAGCAAGTTTACGCTATAGATGATTTGTTAGCAGGCTGTCGGCAAGGCGAACGAAAGGCACAGGAAATGTTGTACCATCGTTTGGCATCTAACATGTACAGTGTATGTTTGCGTTATGCTACGAGTGATTTTGAGGCGGAGGACATGCTTCAAAGTGGATTTGTAAAAGTGTTTCAGTCGATTAACCAGTTCAGGGGAGAAGGCTCATTAGAGGGGTGGATTCGTCGTATTATAGTCAATACGGCCATTGAAATTTATCGGCGAAATGCAAGGAAACATCAAACAGTGAGCATCGACCATGTGTTTGATCAGGAGCAACAAACATTTGATATGGAAAGATTAGAGGTAGGCGACCTGATGAAGTTGATTCAGCAGCTGCCAGACGGTTATCGGATGGTATTTAATATGTATGCTATTGAGGGATATTCACATAAAGAAATAGCTGATGCCCTAGATATAACGGAAGGAGCATCTAAATCACAGTTATCACGTGCAAGAGCATGGCTTAAGAATAAATTGTTCATGATAGAAAGGGGGGATAATTATGGAACGTATGCAGGATAAGCAATTCGATCAATTTTTTAAAGACAAGGTGGGAAGATTTGAACCACCTGTACCGGGGCATATTTGGGAAAATATTCAGCAGCAATTGGATCCCGGACCAACAGTTGTATTACATAAAAAGCGTCGAAACGTTTGGTGGATTCAGGTAGCGGCCGCAGTTGTTTTGGTTGTAGGAGCAACCATGTTCTATATCAATAGACCTACGGAAGTTGTTTATTTAACGGCAAAAAAGGTGCAGGAAGCCGGGGAAAGGCGTCAGAATGAAGATATAGTTTCTACGAAACTGAAAATAGCGGAAACGCGTGAAAATGCGGTCAACAACAAGGAAAACAGCTTAGCGGTCGAACAAGTTTCACAAGTTAGTGAAGTAAATGTGATTCCGAGGCAAATCGCACAGAAGCATCATGTTGATACGAAAAAAACATTCGATGTGCCGATGTCTGGGTCGGAAGCGGTGGAAATCATGCATCCGGTTATGGTGGATGAAATTAAAACGGCCGATTTAGTGGCAACAGCTATCGAAAAAGCAATATCTGTACAGAATGAAATGCCTCGACAAGCTTCCTTTGTAGATTCAGTGTCTAATGAGCCAATGAAACGCGTTAAAAATAAGAAGGAGTTTGCAGCGGGCGATATCTTAGAGTATGTGGCATCATCTGTTAATCCGCGTAACGAGAAAATCGTTTCCTTTGCCAGCGATGAGGAAGGAACCATCAAAGTGGCTGTTAATTTTAAAGCATTGAAGATAAAGTTGTAATGGAGTTATAAGTTGTAAGTGATAAGTTTTAAGTAAAATGGTATCAAGTATCAAGACTTATCTCACATCCCATGTCTCACATCTAAATACTAAGTACTACATACTAAATACTAAATACTAAAAAAATGAAACATATTTTATTAACCTGTTTAACCGCCGTGTGGGTCAGCGGGATAGCCTACGGTCATGATGACCTCAAAAAAAACGGACTGATTACTTTATCACAAGCTCAAGATACCACTGTAATGGATACGATTAAGGATAACCATCAAAAGAAACGGCGTATCAAAATCAGTTTGGGTAATGGCGTGGATAATACCATACGGGTAGAAAAGTTAGACAGTGTCCACCATGATGATGACAAAGATATGCTACGTGTACACGGCAAAAAACCAAAAGTGATATTGGGTATTACCTTCTCGCGCTTTGATTTGGGATTAGCAACTTTGATTGATAATGGAAGTTTTACGCTCAGTCCAGAAAACGACTTTCTGAAGAACCGTACGTGGAAAACCATCAACGTGGGTTTTGATGTATTCCAATTCGGATATCGCTTTAATGAAAAATTCAGGCTCTTTATGTCGGCCGGCTTCGATTGGACACATATTCGTTTAAAGAACGATATTATCTTTGAACGCAATACCAGCCCGCTTAGCTATACTGAATCTGACATTCACTACGATAAAAATCGTTTCAGCTCGAGCTATCTGCGTATTCCAATCACCTTTGAACATCGTTTCGGTCCCGATCGGGATTTACGCATTGCTTATGGCCCAATCGGCGGTTTTTTGCTGAATGGCAGTCAGAAATTTAAAAGTAGCGAAGAAGGGAAACGCAAAGTAAAAGACGATTTCAACTATGCTAAATTTCGTTACGGTGCTTTTGCCCGTATAGGCTACCAATGGGTAGGGTTGTATGCCAAGTATTATTTCAATGATATGTTTGAAAACAGTCCGCAGCAAGAAGGCTTACGAAATTTATCATTTGGTTTGATGTTCTTTTTTTAAGCGCCAGTTGCCAGTTGCGTGCTTTCTGCTTTTTTTATATCTTCGTTGGCTTTAACGTGCAATGGTTTTGATGGCAAAGGATGCTCCTTCTTCAACTTGTGCTGTTCAGTTAACAGATGAACAGCGATCTGGATTGGCTTATATCCACGTGGAACATTTATCCAGACGCTTCTCAGATAAACCAGACAGTTTGGGTTTGATTGATTTATCATTTGGAATTGAAGAAGGGAAAATAACGGCCATTATTGGTGAAAGTGGGAGCGGAAAGACTACGTTGTTACGATCTATTTACGGACTGCTCAAGCCCGATGCGGGTGAAATTCGTTTCCGTGGATGGAAGGTTCCGAACCCCGAAGATAAACTCATTCCCGGACACGAAGCGATGCGTCTGGTTTCTCAACATTTTGATGATTTAAATACCTATGCAAATGTTTGGGATAATGTGGCATCTCGTTTATCGAACACCAATTTACAAGAAAAGCAACATAAAACGGAAGTGGCTTTGCAAAACCTAAACATCTTGCATTTAGCCAAGCAACGAGTGGCCGATTTGAGCGGTGGTGAGCGACAGCGTGTAGCCATTGCGCGGGCCCTAGTAAGTGGCCCAGAGGTCTTGTTGATGGATGAGCCTTTTAATCAAGTAGATGCGTCTTTTAGAGATCATCTACAACGGGATATTCGGAAAATTGTGGATGAAATAGGCCTTACCGTTATTTTGGTTTCGCATGATCCTAGCGAGGTATTGGCCATGGCTGATGCTTTATTGGTCTTGAAGTCGGGTAGAATGATGGCGTTGGGAAAACCAAAAATAATCTATGAAAATCCACCAAATGCGTATGTGGCGAGCTTACTGGCCAGAAGTAATATCCTAGCAGAAGCCGAAGCAAAATTTTTGTCTTTACCTATTACCCCTGGCGAGCGCATCATTATCCACCCTGAATGGATAACGATCCAGCCGGAATCTTCCGGTGCATTTAGCATTCATACCATTCTATTTAAAGGTATTTACGAGGAGCTGATTCTGCACCGTGATTCTTTTGCGCTGCGTGTGATCAATAAAATTCCCGGTAGCTATGTTCTAGGACAACAAGTGAATGTTCATGTAGAACGTTTTGTACAATGCCTTGTTTAAATTCTAAGTGATACGTTTTAAGTTCTAATATAACTGAGAATATACGTATAACGTATTACTTACAGCTTAAAACTTCTATTGTACCATCTTATTTGCACAGGTAGAACTGGCGAAAGCTTCCGGTTTAGCTTTAAAGACAAAGCCCATACTCAAAATGTAGCCCATAGCTTCATGCAATGCTTGATTGGATTTAAACATCGGACTGGTATTGATGTCGGCATGTACCTCCAATTCAACGTGGTAGCGATCTAACAAATCGCACAGTGTATATGCTGTCTCGATAGATCGCTGTACTTCAGCTAACATGCGCTCTTTTATGCTCATTTTTAACACAGAGCGTTCCTGATGAATGAACATAAAGCCCCCCTTTTTTTCGCGGATAAAAGCAATAACTGTAGCGAAATCGGTCATATTTCCTTTTACTTGTGAATCAGTGCCGATACAAACTTTGAGTTTATTGCCTAAAGCATATTCTTTAGCGATGGCAGTACTTACTTCATCTAAAAGTGGTTTGCGGATGGGTTCACCGCTGAATTTTTTCCAGGTCATCATATGGTTTTGGGTAAACTAAGTGAAATTAATTGCCTGTCTTTTCGTCTGCTCTGTGCTAATTTAATGCATTTATGTTACGTAGCTGTCAATTTTAAATGGTTTATTTGTTAACATTCAGTGAATTATCAACACACAAGTCGTCTACTACCCACCAAGTTGACATGAAATTAACCACTACTCCTGCACTTAGGCAAAATCTGAGCAATAATAGAGCAACTTCACTCCAATAATTCCTATAAAACTATGGACTCACTATGGACTCACCATGGACTCACTATGGACTCACTTAACACTTGGTCATAAATTAATGTACGGTTTGTCTTAACAAATCTCCTATTGATAGCAACTCTAGCTTATTTTTTAACCCTCATCACGTTATTTTTACATTATTTTTAGAACTTTTCTAAACAAATCCGTTACTTAGCTGTATAGTAATCATATCAATCTCTATTAATGCTCATTGAAAAAAAATAGAAAAATGAAATTCCAATCTCAAATTATGGCTTTAGCTGCCAGTGCGTTGATGGTAGCTTCTTTATCTTCCTGTAATCAAACAGGAAATAACGCAGGTGATGGTTCGGATAGTACGGCCATGGCAGACACTGTTGCTCCTATCGCTATTACTCCAGTAGCAGACTCGAAAGCGTTTCCGGGAGCATCCTTAGCAATATCTTCTATCACTGCTACGCCCGGAACCTCTGACGACTCGGTAACATTAGCAGTAAAGTATGATGTGAAAAATTTCACATTAACGGAGCATACGGCTGATCACAATGCCGAGCATATGGCTAATTCTGCTGAAGGGCAGCATATCCATTTTATCTTGGATAACAAACCTTATGCGGCGTTATATAAACCAGAACACAGCGTGAGCCTTAAGAAAGGTACTGATCATTACCTATTGTCTTTCTTATCTCGTTCTTATCATGAGTCTATTAAAGAGCCGAAGGCTTATGTTTTAAAGCACTTTAAGATTACCGACGATGGCAAATACCAAGAATTACCCATCCCATCAGATGCGGCCTTGTTTTATAGCCGTCCAAAAGGGGAGTATAAAGGTAAAGACACCGAAGCCTTGTTGTTAGACTTCTATTTAGTGAACACCGACTTATCTGCATCGGGTAATAAAGTAAAAGTAGAAATCGGCGATACCACCATTACCTTGGATAAATGGGGCCCTTATCAAATTACAGGCGCTCCTAAAGGAGATGTGAGTGTTAAATTAACATTGGTTGGCCCCGATGGCAATGAGTTATCCGGAGATAATACCTCCATTACCCGCGATATCAAGTTAAGCGAATAAAAACGCTATATAAAGCAATATATAAATCCCGAACGTGCATAAATCTACGTTCGGGATTTTTTTATGCCTGATTTTACGCTAGTACGCTCTTATTCGTTTTCTATACGTGCTCTATCCGGAATGTATTCTATATTCAAATAGGTTTAACAGTGAGTTAATAGAGGGTTGATAGAGGGTTAACAGAGGTAATATCTCTATTAACCCTCTATTTATATACTATTAATATACAATTAACCCTTTTTTTTCTTATATTAACCTTCACTTGCGCTCCGAGCGAATGCGAGTGTAGCGATTATAACCAAAAAGAGGATGGCAATAGCAAAAAATGGAATCATCGGAACCTTTTCCGGCAAGGTAGGTCCGGTTGTAGGCTATGAACTGAACGGGCAACCCGTGATGCGCGGAATAAACGTTATTTCACTTGCTTCTTTGGGAAGATAAGACTTCAACTCTAAATCCTTACCTTTGCCTCCAAACAATGAACGGCATGCAAAATACAGACGGATTCGTTCCACTACTGAAAGCATTGGATTTAGATGCGGCTTGTGCGCAGCTGCTGGAGGTAGAAGAGGCTAGCGATTTAGAACAAATAACGGATATCGGGCAAGTGTTTGAACTGATCAACCATATCGGTCGGCTATTTGATGTCTCTCCCCAGGCCGCGTCGTTGAGGGAAACCTTTGAGGAGCGCATCAATATCATTATCCATAAGTTAAAGTTTATCGACCAGCAGCAACGACCTTTCGTGGCGTTGATTCATGAGGATGGTTCGTTAGCAAACCATAATTACCTGCATACGCTGATAAGAACGGCCGGTGGAAGGGTGTATCAAGCAAATGAGCCGGATGTACAAGAAAGTGCGGGGACATTGATTTTTTTAGCAGACGGCATGTACCATATGCTGGGCGGTTTGCCTCAACTGTTAGATCAGCCTGTTTGGAAAGATAGCGATGCCGTCAAGCATAATCAGGTGTTTTTAGTAGAGCATACTCAACAGCTCAACGGTAATTTGTTACAGGTAGCCGATGATATCGAACTGCTTGCTGAACTCATCTACCCGCAATACTTCGTGTTCAGCGAAAGCGGCGAGGGATGGATGAAGTTTGAGCTTTAGAAGTATCAAGATTTTTAGTATCAAGTATCAAGATAGAAAGTATACGCAATATTTCCTGGTTTTTCAAGAAAGTCTTATGTCTTGATACTTGCGTCTTGATACTTTCAACTATCCCACCAACTTCTTATACTTGATCCGTTTTGGTGCTTGATCGCCCAGTCGCTTCTTTCGGTTTTCTTCATACTCGGTGTAGTTCCCTTCAAAGTAGTAGACTTGTGAATCGCCTTCGAAAGCCAGGATATGCGTGCAAATGCGATCGAGAAACCAGCGGTCGTGTGAAATGATCACGGCGCAGCCACCGAAATTTTCCAGGCCTTCTTCAAGGGCACGTAAAGTGTTCACGTCGATGTCGTTCGTGGGCTCATCGAGTAATAAGACGTTCGAGCTCTTCTTGAGTGTAATAGCCAAATGTACACGGTTGCGTTCACCCCCAGAGAGCACACCCACTTTTTTCTGTTGATCAGCTCCGTTAAAGTTAAATTTGGAAACATAGGCGCGCGAATTTACTGTACGATTGCCGAGCACGATGTTATCATGGCCGCCCGTAATGTTCTCCCAAACTGTTTTATTGGGGTCGAGGTCATTGTGCAGCTGATCTACGTAACCCAAAGCCACCGTTTCACCTACACGGAAGGAGCCATTATCGGGTTGTTCTTGGCCAGTAATGAGCCGAAACAATGTAGTTTTTCCAGCTCCGTTCGGACCAATGATGCCGACAATTCCGGCTGGCGGTAGGGAGAAAGTTAGATTTTCAAAAAGCACCCGATCGCCGTAGGCTTTACTTACCCCCTGTGCCTCGATCACCACATTGCCCAAGCGTGGCCCCGGAGGAATGAACAATTCTAATTTATCTTCGCGTTCTTTCGTCTCTTCGGAGGCCAGTTTTTCATAGTTGGCTAAGCGAGCTTTTGATTTGGCGTGCCGTGCTTTGGGAGCCATACGTGCCCATTCGAGTTCGCGTTCGAGCGTTTTTTGGCGCTTGCTTTCGGTCTTTTCTTCTTGAGCCAAGCGCTTGGCTTTCTGATCTAACCAGGACGAATAATTGCCTTTCCAGGGAATGCCCTCTCCACGGTCGAGTTCTAAGATCCATCCAGCTACATTGTCGAGAAAATAGCGGTCGTGCGTTACGGCAATGACCGTTCCTTTGTATTGTTGTAAGTGCTGCTCCAGCCAGTCGATCGACTCGGCGTCCAAGTGATTGGTGGGTTCATCCAGCAAAAGAACATCCGGTTCTTGAAGCAATAACCGACACAATGCCACCCTTCTGCGTTCACCTCCTGACAAATTGGCAATCTTCGTATCAGGTTCCGGGCATCGAAGCGCATCCATGGCACGCTCCAATTTATTGTCGAGCTCCCACGCGCCTGTGGCATCGATTTTATCTTGCAGTTCGCCTTGGCGATTCATTAGTTTTTCCATTTCATCTGGATGCTCATACACCTCCGGCAAACCAAATTTTTCATTGATTTCCTCGTATTCCTGCAAGATGGCTTTGATTTCGGCTACACCTTCTTCTACCACTTCTTTCACCGTTTTCTCCGTGTCCAATTCGGGCTCTTGAGCCAAATAACCGACGGAATAGCCTGGCGAGAAAACCACCTCACCTTGATAAGAAGGGTCTAAACCAGCAATGATTTTAAGTAAAGACGATTTCCCTGATCCGTTTAGACCAATAACGCCGATTTTAGCGCCATAGAAAAAAGATAAATAAATGTTTTTGAGTACCTGTTTTTGAGGTGGGTAAATCTTATTTACACCTGCCATCGAAAAGATTACTTTCTCGTCTGCCATGTTCCTGATAAAATTCTTCCGCAAAGATGGCAATATTTAGTCATAAACACGTAAATTAGATATGGTAAATACTGACAGGCGATTTCATTGGGTAGGAAATGGCGTAATTGTTGATAAAAGTTACAGAAAGCGCTCGATGTTTAATTAATAATTTTTATACATTTAGCACATAAAAAGAAAGGTACATACATTCATGGAAGCAAAATTCTCGCCACGCGTAAAAGACGTTATTTCCTACAGCAGGGAAGAAGCGCTTCGACTTGGACACGATTATATCGGCACCGAGCACCTCTTGCTGGGCCTGATCCGCGAGGGAGATGGTTTAGCGATCAAGATATTAAAGCATGTTGGGGTAGATACTGCCCGTTTGCGTCGCTCTATTGAAGAAGCGGTAAAGGGTACTTCTTCTACAACAGCCAACCTAGGAAATATTCCATTGACCAAACAAGCGGAAAAGGTATTGAAAATTACCTACCTAGAAGCTAAGATATTTAAAAGTGAAATCATAGGTACAGAGCATCTTTTACTCTCCATCTTGCGGGATGAAGATAACATCGCTTCGCAAATCTTGCAACAATTTCACATCAACTATGATGTATTTAAGGCAGAAGTGGAGCAGAATAAAACGGAAATCACTGATCAAGCTGCTGGTTCTGCCGCTGGTGATGACGATTATCGTGATGAAGATAGTTTTAGTCAACCTAAGAAAGTATCAGACATCAAATCGAAGACACCGGTATTGGATAACTTTGGTCGCGATTTGACCAAAGCAGCAGAAGAAGGTCGGTTGGATCCAATCGTAGGGCGTGAAAAAGAGATTGAACGCGTATCTCAGATTCTTTCACGTCGTAAAAAGAACAACCCGATTCTGATTGGCGAACCGGGTGTGGGTAAATCGGCCATTGCAGAAGGTTTAGCTTTGCGTATTGTGCAACGAAAGGTTTCCCGGGTGCTCTTTAACAAGCGCGTCGTGACCCTTGATCTGGCTTCGCTGGTTGCAGGTACAAAGTATAGAGGGCAGTTTGAAGAACGGATGAAGGCCGTAATGAACGAATTGGAAAAATCGCCTGATGTGATTTTATTTATTGATGAAATCCATACCATTGTTGGGGCAGGCGGCGCATCAGGATCTTTGGATGCTTCCAATATGTTTAAACCGGCTTTGGCCCGTGGAGAAATCCAATGTATTGGAGCAACTACATTAGATGAATACCGGCAGTACATTGAAAAGGATGGCGCTTTGGATAGGCGTTTCCAAAAAGTGATGATTGAACCGGCCACGCATGAGGAAACCATTGAAATTCTGAATCGAATTAAAGATAAATATGAAGAGCACCATGCCGTCACGTTCACGCCAGAAGCTATTGAGGCTTGTGTAACGTTAACAACACGGTATATTACCGATCGATTCTTACCCGATAAGGCGATTGACGCCTTGGATGAAGCGGGTTCACGGGTGCACTTAACGAATATTCACGTACCACAGAGTATCATTGATATTGAAGAGAAGATTGAAGATATCAAGATAGAGAAAAATAAAGTGGTGCGCAGCCAGAAGTATGAAGAGGCTGCAAAATTGCGTGATACAGAGAAGAAATTATTGGAAGAGCTTGACCGCGAAAAACAAGCTTGGGAAGCCGAAACCAAAACAAAACGGTATACGGTAACCGAAGATGATGTAGCCCAGGTGGTATCTATGATGACGGGTATCCCCGTACAACGCGTTGGTCAGACCGATAGTCAGAAACTTTTGGGAATGGCCGATTCGATGAAAGGAAGAATCATTGGTCAGGATGAAGCCGTGAAAAAATTAGTTAAGGCTATTCAACGGACGCGTGCCGGTTTGAAAGACCCCAAGAAACCGATTGGCTCCTTCATCTTTTTAGGCCCGACTGGTGTGGGGAAAACAGAGTTAGCAAAAGAACTAGCTCGTTTCATGTTTGATAGTGAAGATTCGCTGATTCAAATTGATATGAGCGAGTACATGGAAAAATTTGCGGTATCTCGCCTAGTGGGAGCGCCTCCAGGATATGTAGGGTATGAAGAAGGTGGCCAGTTAACTGAAAAGGTGCGCAGGAAACCTTACTCGGTTGTATTGTTGGATGAAATTGAGAAAGCCCATCCGGATGTGTTCAATTTGTTGTTACAGGTGTTGGATGAGGGACAATTAACCGACAGTTTAGGCCGTAGGGTCGATTTCAGAAACACCATTGTGATCATGACTTCGAACATCGGAGCGCGACAATTGAAAGATTTTGGTCAAGGTGTAGGTTTTACGACGAATGCAAAAGCTACTCAAGCCGAAACCCATTCGCGGAGTGTGATTGAAAATGCATTGAAGCGTGCTTTTGCTCCCGAATTTTTGAACCGTGTGGATGATGTGATTGTATTCAATTCATTAGGAAAAGAAGAGATTTTCCAAATTATCGATATCGAATTGAAGTCGTTGTTTGATCGTATCCAAGGATTAGGTTACAGTGTTCATTTAACCGAAGGAGCCAAAGCGTTCATAGCCGATAAAGGTTTTGATAGTAATTTTGGCGCACGGCCATTGAAACGGGCTATCCAGAAATATTTGGAAGATCCCATTGCAGAAGAAATTCTGAAAGGAGATCTGGCTGATGGTGCCACCTTGGAAATTGACTACAATAAGGAAAAAGAAGAAATCGTGGTGAATGGTACGAATAAAACAGCTAGTAAGAAGGCTTCGAAACCAACCGATATTGAAAAAGAGCACGAAGATGAGAAAGATGAGAGTAGTAAAGAGGGGTAACTGAAATCTCTCAAAGATCAGCTATCAGCTTTATGCAAATAAAAAAAGCGCTGCTAATCAATAGTGGCGCTTTTTTATTGATGATAGTTGGGTTGGTTCCTGTGGGTAGCATCGTCTTTTTACGATGTGAAGTTCTTGTACGTATTCGATTCATCCGCCGCTAAATAAGCATCTATACTCCAAGGGTAATAAGGAAAGCATGCCAGTGCCAAGCTGGAAAAACTGACAACGAATACGGAATAATTGAACGGTGCTCGATAATGGAGAAAAAACAGCATACTGAGAGCAAAGACCAATGTAAGCAAAAAACTACCATATGCTGCGAGCCTGATTTTATAGCCTACTATAAACAATATGCCACATAAGACTTCACCAATAGTGGCCACAAGACCGAAGAAAGATGCCGTTTGTGTGGAGACATAAGGCATTAAGGTATGCGTATAGCTTACAAAATTTGTCCAATTTCCCCATGCGACATCGGTATTGCCCGGTGCCCCTAAAAAACCGATACGATCTAATACCGGTAATATAAAGCCGATTCCCAGGGAAAATCGTAATAACAATTGTGCAATTGGAAAGATTTTTTTCATCATTTATATATGTTTAATACTATAAAGATACTAGAATATTGCTATTGCTTGAGGTACCAGAATAATATAATGAAATAGTCCAGCGGCTTCTTAAATTCGATGACTTGGAAGTTACGTAATTAAATGGAGCGGTTATTGCTTAAACCTTTTGGAGATTTGATGCTCTAATTAGATGTGAGATGTGAGATGTGAGATGTGAGATGTGAGATGTGAGATGTGAGACATTTGTCGTCATTTCGACCGAAGTGGAGAAATCTCTGTAAAAATAGACACAAGACATAAGTAGCAAGACATAAGACTTAAAAGTGAAAAGCGGAAAGTGAAAAGCGGAAAGTGAAAAGCGAAAAGCGTAAAACGGAAAGCTTCTAAAAGATCTTGATACTTGATACTGATATCTTGATACTTTTAACAATTAACTAACAACGAATAACTAACAACCAATAATGTATGAAGAAGTATTTATTTTTAATGATCGCCTTGGTAGGCCTGATTGGTATGAGCGGATGTAAGAAAGAAGAAATTGTAAATCCGATTAATTCTCGAACTATTAAATTTGACATTCCTGCTGGCCCAAACGTATGGAAAACTGATAATGACGGATTACGTTGGTACTATACTGTCGATTTACCAGAACTAGACAATGCCTATTTTGAAGATGGATATATCAATGCACATCTCAGTTTTGTCGACGATATCTATGAGCCATTGCCAACGGTTATCCAACAGGTTGTGTACTCCTTCAATTATGGTTTCGATGACAAAGGTGGATTTCTAACTATTTTTTGTGAAGCTTCTGATAGCCCTAGACGTCAGATAACCCCACCAGCAGATTTAATTTATGGTAAATTGATTTTATCTGATTCCGATCCATTGAACTAATTGAATGAAAGGAATGAGCAAAGTTCTCATTAGTAATGCAAACTTATTCTCATTAGTAATGAGAACTTATGATAAATAACAAAAGCTATCTAAAGGTTCCGCTCGGAATGAACAATAACCTTTTTAGATAGCTTTTCTATACCAATAAAGAAGTTCTAAAAAATCCGCCGTTATCGTCATATCGAGTGAAGCGTAGCGTAATCGAGCTATCTCATTAGGATGAGATTCCTCCACTACGGTCGGAATGACGATGGTCTTTAGACGGCTTTTAAGCAATAAATGACTTCCTTACCCTTCAATACCGAATTTTTCCAGAATCGTACTGGTTACACCCGTAGAAGAGTAACCGCCATCGTGATATAAATTCTGCATGGTAACCATACGGGTTAAATCAGAAAATAAGGTAATGCAGTAATCGGCGCATTGCTCAGCCGAGGCGTTGCCCAGCGGCGACATGGCATCGGCAAAGTCAAAGAAATCGCCAAAACCTTTAATGCCTTGTCCGGCTGTAGTTTTGGTTGGAGATTGCGAAACCGTATTGACACGTACTTTCTTCGCTACACCGTAGTGATATCCGAAACTACGGGCAATCGATTCAAGTGCAGCCTTGATATCGGCCATGTCATTATAGAATGAATAGGTGCGTTGTGCGGCTGCATAGGTCAATGCCACAACGCTTCCCCATTCGTTGATGGCGTCTAATTTCATAGCTACTTGCAGCATTTTGTGCAGCGATAAAGCTGATACATCCATGCCTTTTTGGAAGAAATCGTAATTGGCTTCTGGGTAAGGAATATTTTTACGCACATTCACACTCATACCGATAGAATGCAGCACAAAATCAATTTTACCACCCAATATTTCCTGCGACTGTGTAAACAGGTTGGTTAAATCGTCCATGCTAGTGGCGTCAGCAGGAATGATTTGAGCACCGGTTTTTTCAGCTAAGCCATTCAGTTCGCCCATGCGCATGGCAATGGGCGCATTGGTCAATACAAAGGTAGCACCTTCTTCGTGTGCTTTTTCTGCCACTTTCCATGCGATGGAACTGGCGTTTAAAGCACCGGATATAATTCCTCTTTTCCCTTTTAGTAGGTTATAAGCCATATCAGTTGTTTTATATGTATGTACTTGTTTAAGCGGGTAAAATTACAATTTTTTTAATAACTCTTTAGCATGTTGGATGGCGGCCTCGCCCGGATTGGACCCACTCAGCATTTGAGCGAGTTCTATGACGCGTTCTTCTTCCGTTAATTGACGCATATGGGTACGCGTAATCGATGCGGTATCTGTTTTGTATACCTGATAATGTGTGTTACCTTTAGAGGCAATTTGTGGAAGGTGGGTAATGGCGATTACTTGTAGGTATTGAGCCATGTCTTCCATTACTTGGCCTACTTTGAGGGCGACCTCTCCGGATATTCCGGTATCGATCTCATCAAATATCATCGTGGGCAACGCTGTTGTTTTAGCGACCAGTGATTTAATGGACAACATAAGCCGAGATAATTCGCCACCTGAGGCAACTTTGCTCATCGGCTGGGGTTGCATGCCCTTATTAGCACTGAATAAGAATTGAATGGTGTCGCTACCGAATGCACGAAGCTGGCTAGCTGGTGCGAGCTGAATCTGCAAGGTGCTGTTGGGCATGCCTACTTCATGAAGTACATGGGTAACTTCCTTTTGAACAACAGGGATGGCTTTTTCCCGACTTTGGTGTAATTGTGCTGCGAGTTCTTTGCATGCTTGCTCGAGCTGTTGATAACGGCTTGTTAACTGCGTTAGCTCTTCGTCATTACTTGCCTGTTTAGCCAATTTGGTATTTAAGTCTTCTCGTATTTGAATGAGGTCCGTTACTTGACTGACGTGATGCTTTTGTTGTAACTGAAAAAGTAAGCTCAGTCGGTCGTTCACTACGTTCAATCGCTCTTCATCAAACAAAACACCTCGTTCGGTTTGTTCAATTTCTTCGGCAATATCTTTGATTTCGATCAAACTGCTTTGTAGACGTTCTGTTAATTCTTTCAGATGCGGCACGAAACGTTCTGCTTGTTGTATTTGCTGTAAGGCTTCTTTTAAGGCTTGGATAACCGGTTGGTCATGTTCGCTCAATAAGAAATAGGCATTCAAAAGTGACCGTTTGATTTCCTCGGCATGGCTTAATTGATGCTGTTCTTGTTCGAGTTCTTCTTGCTCATCAATGGCTAGTTTGGCAGAAGCAAGCTCATCGAACAGAAACTGATGATAGTCGGCCTCTGTTTGTGCCTGTTTTATCTCTTCTTCTAATGCGATCAGCTGTTTATGTGTTTCTTTGTATTGCTTGAACGTTTCTTGATACTGTGCCAAAAGTGTCGTATTGTTGCCTACACTGTCTAGGGTCATAAACTGAAATTCTTCCGTATTGATCTCTAATGTGGCATGTTGCGAATGGATAGCAATAAGGCGTTCGCCCAATCCTTTTAGAATAGACAGGTTAACCGGTGTATCGTTGATAAAGGCGCGTGATTTGCCATCGGCCGTAATTTCCCTACGCAAAATCGTTTCATCTTCGTAGTCGAGGTCAAACTCGTCGAAATAGTCTTTCAACAGGTAGCCTTTGATATTAAAAAAACCTTCAATAACACATTTCTTTTCTTGATTATAGAAATATTTGCTTTCTGCCCGTTGCCCTAAAATGAGCGACAATGCCCCTAGGATAATGGATTTACCGGCACCGGTTTCGCCAGTAAGCATGTTCAATCCAGCCGATAGGTTGATGTCGAGCTGGTCTATTAATGCGTAGTTTTTTATCAATAAACGGTTCAGCATATTCTTCTTTATACAGATTAAAGGCTTTTTAACGTATCGTATTTATTGATATTAGCAGGATCAGCCTCACTCAACACTTGGATGGCTTTGGTACGATCGGTTTTGGGTAGTCCACTTAATAAACCCACCAACTCATCAGATTTCGCAGTGAAGAAAATTTGATTATACACGGTACCGGGCGTCATGCGATCGATTTGTGTGAGCGTTGGTAGTATGTTGAGTAGGGTGCTGCGAGCTGGATTCGGACGATCAGCCATTTTATCGAGCACCTGTAGGTGGTATTTATAAGAAAAATTTCGCAAAGGCTGAAAGTTCTTGTCAAGCAAGTTGCTCACCAGCCAAAAACGATTGTCCATTCCTTCAATAGATTTCCATCCCGTAAAATTGGTTGATTGCGCATTGTTGACCACCTGCTGGGCGGAAGTAAAGTATGGTGTGCCACCGTTGGGGCTAAAAGTATCGGCATCTGTACCAACGATAATATATGCATAGTAGGCTAATAGGGATGTTAAATTATTAGTGTATTGCTGATTCGAAAAGTCTAATGGTTCTCCTTCAGTATAATTGAAATCAAAATGGCGATCGGTTAAACTCAACACCGTGCTGTTGTAAGCGGTATTGAAAACCGGCCGGGTCGAAATGAGCTGGGCTTCGGCTTCGTAACGACTACTCCCATCCCAATCTTTTACGGTGATCACCAAACTGCCGTCTATTCGCTCTTGGGGTGCCGTATTATTTTCACTCCATTTTTTATTATTCAGAAAATCAGTGATGGCTTGCTGTAATACATCAAACGCTCTTTTATTGGTTGACTGCACCTGGGGTGATAAAATCTGCACCCGTATATGAAGATCTTGAGCGACAACAACGGACGCCGAAATGAATAAAAAGAAAGATAGAAAAAACGTTTTGTTTTTGAACATGCTAGTAAAAGTAGAAATTAAAAAATAAAAAGTAAAACTTAAAAATAATGCTGTATCAAAAGGTCAGCTAGCTAAGTACTTTTAAACACATAGTACTATCTTTGTGCAATGAAGTATACAATGATGCCATGTAAAAGACATATTGCCCATGTGTTCATAGCTTGCGTAGCGGTTTTATGTTTATTAGCTTGTGGGGGTAGTTCTCAGCGGACTGAATTGCTGACAGCCGAACAATTTCAGTCGGAATTGGAAAAGCAATCCGAAGATCATGTACAGTTGATCGATGTGCGTACGCCCGAAGAATATGCGGGAGGACACCTTGCGGGCGCAGCAAATGTAAATTTAAAGAATGAACAATTTGAAGCGCATTTGTCCAATCTGGATCGAGAGAAACCTGTGTTTGTTTACTGTTTAAGCGGAGGGCGTAGTGCGAAAGCGGCTATAACCCTAAAAGATCTTGGCTTTACGGAAGTATACGATTTAAAAGGAGGTGTCATGGCTTGGAAACAGGCAAACTTACCCGTTACAACCCCAACAGTTGCTGTGGATACCCATGCTATTACAAAAGCTGATTTTGAAAAAGTCCTGGCAGAACATCCTGTTGTACTGGTGGATTTTTATGCTGATTGGTGCTTGCCCTGCAAACAAATGGAACCAACTTTATTGAAGTTAACGGAACAGTATCAGGATAAGGTATTCATTTATCGGGTCAACGTAGAGGAAGCACAAAGTTTAACAAACGATTTAAAAATAACAGGGATCCCCGTATTTCACCTTTATCAGAATGGGCAATTAACGCAAGCTTTACAAGGCTACCAGGAAGAAAAGCAATTGGTAGCCTTATTAGAGCAAAAGGCTGCTGACTGATTTGGCTATTCTTCCAATTGAGCGTCGACTGAGATGTTCGTGTTTAATAACCGGGATATGGGGCAATTTTTCTCTGCATCGGTTACCAATTCGTCGAACTTTGTTTTATTAATGCCAGGTATTTTGGCGCTTAACTTAAGGTATGAACTGGTAATGGCTCCATCCTTGAGCTCAATGGTACAAGTAGTTTCCAACCATTCTGCTTCGTAGCCTTCAGCATCGATATTAAAAGCCAATTTCATCGTAAAGCAACCTGCATGCGCTGCCGCTATAAGCTCTTCGGGATTGGTGCCTATACCCTCTTCGAAACGTGTTTTATACGAATAGGGGGTTTTTTCTAATACACTGCTTCGAGTAGTGAGATGTCCTTTGCCTTCTTTTCCTGATCCTTGCCAAATGGCTGTTGCGTTCCGTTTCATTTTTTGCTGTTTTTTGTTTAAAAAGAACAACAGTAATGTGGTTTTGTTTCGTGATCCTTGTGTTGTTTGTCACAAACATTGGTGTTACTTTTTTATTCGTTTATTTGTATATCGATACTTTAGTAGAACGAAGGGTCGTTGCGAGCAAAGCATAAAGTGCTCCGAAATACAAAAATGGTTTAGCCTGTTGAGGCGGCCAAATGCTTTAGGGTAATTAAAAATCTGCTGTTTTTTAATGCATTGTGTGCGGATTAATCAAGAACATTTATGCTAAATTAGAGGCTTTACTAAATGTTTAGATACATGAAGAAAATACAAATAATAATGTTTACGGTGTGTGTGCTACTGTTTAGCGTTTGCAAAATGGGGTTTGCACAAAAATTAGATAAAGAGTTTAGAAGTTTTTATAAGGGTTTTCAACGTAATCTGGAAGCCAATAATCAGGAAGCAATCACACAGATTTGTTATTTTCCTTTGCAAACGTTGTATTGGATAGATGGTGTAAATAACCTGTCAGATGAAGAGAAAGCCGATGGGTTGATTGAGCAAGAAGATTTTGCAACTTATGATACCCTCATTTTTAATGCAACCGTTAGGGAATTGGTGCCCCAAGTGGCTGTAGATCAGGTGCAACAGATTGATGTAGCAGCGAGTGGAGATTATTATAAGAGGCTTGGGAAATTGATTGATCAAGGAAGTACGTTACTGGAACTTTATTGCACTTATGGGGATCAAGGCGCCTTAGGGGATCGTTATTTTGCTTTTATTTTTGGTAGGGTACAAGGAGAATACCGCGTTTTGGCTTATTATACGACAGAAAGGGTTAAGAAGTAGTACTTGGTATCAAGTAGCAAGATATCAGTATCAAGACAGTTCTAAGTTTTACGTTTTAAGTGACGAACCACTTGCGTGGAAATGATAGTAAATACACTTAAAATATATTGCTCAAAAGCTTTTCGCTTTGCTCTTAAATCTGATGTCTTGATACTTATGTCTGATGTCTTTTAACCATCCAAGGAGTTAAAACACACCTCGAATGATTCGTTTGGTAGGTTCTGGATTACCCATGGTGTAGAAATGGAGCACGGGTGCACCAGCGGCAATGAGTTCTTTACATTGATTGATCATCCATTCGATACCGACTTCTTTTACGTCTTTTTCGGATTTACATGCTTGAATAGCCTCACTTAGTTCGAGCGGTATATCCAAGTGAAATACCTTCGGAAGGCTAATGAGCTGTTTGCTGGTAGTGATTGGTTTTAATCCGGGTATAATGGGAACGGTAATACCATTTTGCCGGCATTTCTCAACAAAAGCCTTGTATTTGTTCACATCAAAAAACATTTGGGTTACGATGAAGTCTGCTCCCATATCGACTTTTTGCTTTAAATATTTAAAGTCTGTTTCCAGATTGGGTGATTCGAAATGTTTTTCGGGGTAACCGGCTACACCAATACAGAAATCGGTTTTTTCGTTTTGATCCATGTATTCGTGCAGGTATTTTCCATTGTTCATATTAACCACATGCGTCAGCAATTCTGAGGCGTAGGCATGGCCTCCAGGAGTCGGAATAAATGAACTGTCGCTTTTGCGGGCATCGCCGCGCAATACCAGTACATTATCTATCCCTAGAAATTGTAGATCGATCAATGCATTTTCGGTTTCTTCTTTCGTGAATCCTCCACAAATAAGATGGGGCACGGCGTCTACCTTGTACTTATTCATAATGGCTGCACAAGTAGCAACGGTGCTTGGACGTTTCCTATAAGCCACCTTTTCTAACAGACCGCTTGGATGCTGTTTGTAAATATAATCCTCACGTAGATACGTTACATCAATAAATGGAGGATTGAATTCCATCAATGGATCGATGGTATTGAATATTCCCTGAATGCTCTGTCCTTTGATAGGTGGTAGTAGCTCGAATGAAAAAAGGGTTTTGCCGTTGGCATTGGTGATATGATTGGTGATTTTCATTTGGTATTAAGTATCAAGACATAAGTATCAAGACATAAGTATCAAGACATAAGTATCAAGACATAAGTATCAAGATATCTATTTCTTTAATTTATTATGTAAATTTTGAATTAAACCATTCAACATGCGTTGAATTTGTATTAATTTTTCGATGATTTGATCAAAATCGATTTGAGGTAAATAGCCAAAAGTGTTTGCAAGAATTAATTGCGTTTCAAGCTCATAAGTTGATGCCCGACTAATAGAAAGGAATCGAATGAATTCTTTGTCCGAACCTCTGCCACAACCTTCGGCTATATTGGAAGGGATGGATATAGTACATCGTATAATCTGTGAAGTGAGGTTATATCTTTCCTCTATTGGGAAATTCTTTATCATGTCATAAATGATTTTAGAAAGCGCCATTGCATTTTGCCATACTTTAAGCTCTTTAAAATTATGCATAAATCAAGTTGTTATATTGGTAACTATTACAAAATAAAAATTATGAGTAATTATACCAAGTGTCCTAGCTTATACCTTCCTTTAATTGAAGCCTGTCTTGATACTTGATACTGATGTCTTATATCCACTTTACACCAACTGCTTAATACCCCAAATTAGGTCCCAACCATTTCTCTGCGTCTTCAAATGATACTTGTTTTCGGCGGGCGTAGTCGCTTACTTGATCTTTGCCTATTTTGCCAACACCAAAATAACGTGATTCGGGATGCGAGAAATAGAAGCCACTAACAGCTGCTGTTGGATGCATGGCCAAGCTTTCGGTTAAATGAATCGTCGTGTTCTTTTCTGCCTCCAATATGCTGAACAAAGTGATCTTTTCAGTGTGTTCTGGGCAGGCTGGATAACCAGGCGCAGGTCGAATACCGGCATATTGTTCTTTAATCAATTCTTGATTACTCAAGGCTTCGTCTGCTGCGTAAGCCCAATATTCTTTACGTACCAATTCGTGCATTTTCTCAGCAAATGCTTCTGCCAGACGGTCGGCCAAGGCTTTTACCATGATGCTGTTGTAATCATCATAGTTCTTTACATATTGGGCTACCAGTTCATCGCATCCAATACCCGTGGTAACGGCGAAGCCACCCCAATAGTCTGCTATGCCTTCTGGCGCAATAAAATCAGCCAGTGCATAATACGGTTGACCCTTGGCTTTTTCGGCCTGTTGCCGGATGGTATGAATGGTAGTTAACGGTTGTTTCCGTGTATCATCAGTATAAAGAACGATATCGTCACCATGGCTATTTGCCGGCCAAAAGCCAATAACCGCTTTTGCTCTTAGCAGTTTTTTGGTAATGATTTCATCGAGTAATTGTTGGGCATCCTTAAATACTTTAGTTGCTTCTACACCTACCGTTTTATCTGTTAGTATATTGGGGTAGCTACCCCGCAGCTCCCAAGTATGGAAAAAGGGTGTCCAATCGATGTATGGAACTAGCTCTTCTAATGGAAAATCATCAAACACCTTCGTACCCAGAAAACGGGGCTTTGGAGGTGTGTAGGTTGGCCAATCTATTTGGAAGTGCTGTTTCCGAGCTTCTTCTAATGGAAGCAGTGTTTTATCTGCACGTTTTTTTAAGTGATTTTCACGTGCTTTGGTATACTCCGCGCGAATATTGGCTGTATATTCATTGCGCGTTTCACTATTCATTAAATTGCTTGCTACGGTAACACTTCTTGAGGCATCCAACACATGGATAATGGGGCCTGAATAGCAGGGATCTATTTTGACGGCGGCATGAATACGTGAGGTGGTTGCTCCACCAATCATGATGGGGATGTTAAAACCTTCACGTTCGGCTTCTTTGGCAACATGGACCATTTCATCGAGTGAGGGCGTAATCAAACCACTTAAGCCAATAATATCTACTTCCTGCTTTCTAGCTTCGTCCAATATTCGCTGACTGGGAACCATTACGCCTAAATCAATCACTTCAAAGTTGTTACACGCCAGTACGACACCGACGATGTTTTTGCCGATATCGTGTACATCTCCCTTTACGGTAGCCATTAGGATTTTTCCGGCATTCTTCCGGTCGGCAGCCGATGGATTTTTTGCTTTTTCTGCCTCTATGAAGGGCAGTAAATAAGCAACGGCTTTTTTCATTACGCGGGCCGACTTAACCACTTGGGGCAAGAACATTTTACCGGCACCAAATAAATCGCCCACGATGTTCATGCCATCCATCAAAGGTCCCTCAATCACCTCCAAAGGCTTGGGGTATTTTAAACGGGCTTCCTCTACATCATCGTCTAAATACTCGATGATCCCCTTTACCAACGCATGCGAGAGTCGTTCTTCTACAGTGCCGTTCCGCCACTCTTCACTTTTTACTTCGGCCTTGTCTTTTCCTTTGACTGTTTCAGCGAACTCTACTAAGCGTTCGGTAGCATCTTCACGGCGATTAAGCAGCACATCTTCTACATATTGAAGTAAGGTAGGATCTATCTCTTCGTATACTTCGAGCATACCGGCGTTGACGATACCCATGTCCAGGCCTGCGTTGATTGCATGATATAAAAAAGCGGCGTGCATGGCCTCACGCACTACGTTGTTGCCGCGAAATGAAAATGATATATTACTTACACCGCCACTTACTTTAGCAAGGGGCAGATTTTCCTTGATCCATTTAGTTGCTTTAATGAAGTCGACCGCGTAGTTATTATGTTCTTCTAGGCCCGTCGCTACTGTGAGGATATTTGGGTCGAAAATGATGTCTTGTGGTGGAAAACCTACATCATTGACCAGTATATCGTACGAACGTTTACAGATTTCAATACGGCGTTGATAATTGTCTGCTTGCCCATCTTCATCAAAAGCCATCACCACTACGGCAGCACCATAATGTAAGATGGTTTCAGCATGTTCTTTAAAGAGTGCTTCACCTTCCTTTAAAGAGATGGAATTCACGATACCTTTTCCTTGTAGACACTTGAGGCCAGCTTCGATGACTGTCCATTTGGATGAGTCGACCATGATCGGAAGCTTGGCAATATCAGGTTCGGAAGCGATCAGATTCAGAAATCGTGTCATAGCAGCTTCTGAATCGAGCATGCCTTCGTCCATGTTGACATCGATTACTTGAGCACCACCTTCTACCTGTTGTCGGGCAACTGATAGTGCTGCCTCGAAATTGCCATTCAGGATGAGCTTAGCAAATTTGGGCGAACCGGTTACATTTGTTCGCTCGCCAATGTTCATGAAAACGCTTTCTGGTGTGTAAGTAACGGGCTCAAGCCCACTGAGCCGAAGAAACGGTTCCGGTTTAGGTACCTTTCTTGGACTGGCTTGAGCAGCTTTTTCGGCAATGCAGCGAATATGTTTTGGTGTTGTACCGCAACATCCACCCACAATATTCACAAAACCACTGTCAATAAAATCTTCGATGAGATGTGCTGTTTCATGGGGTTGTTCATCGTAACCTCCAAATTCATTAGGCAGTCCTGCGTTGGGATAAGCAGACACATAACAGCCGGCCTTTTGGGCCAATTCTTCGATATGTGGACGCATTTCTTTTGCACCCAATGCACAGTTCAGACCGATACTTAAAATATGACCGTGATTGATGGAATTTAAAAAAGCCTCTACGGTTTGACCTGATAGAGTACGGCCACTGGCATCGGTTATCGTACCTGAAATCATGATGTCTATCGGCTCTTGCCGCTTCCCCGCCGCTCTTAGCTCATCCTCGTATTGCGTGATGGCAAAAATAGCAGCCTTTGCATTCAACGTATCGAAAATGGTTTCGATCAGCAGTACATCGGCTCCACCGTCTATCAGTCCACGCACTTGTTCGTAATATGCATTGACTAAATGATCGAAGGTGACGGCACGATATCCGGGATCGTTTACATCGGGAGATAAAGACGCTGTACGATTGGTAGGGCCGATGGCCCCTGCAACGAAGCGAGGTTTATCGGGATTACGTTGTGTGAAGGCGAGTGCTGCGGCTTTAGCAATACGGGCACCTTCATAATTCAACTCATAGACCAATGATTCCATTTGGTAATCGGCCATAGAAATGACTTGTGAGCTGAAGGTATTGGTTTCAATAATATCTGCTCCTGCCTCCAAATAAGCTTCATGGATGGCTTGAATAATTTCAGGCTTGGTGATATTCAATAAATCATTATTGCCCTTTACCTCACAGGAATGGTTTGCAAAGCGGGTTCCACGAAAATCGGCTTCGCTTAATCCGTAGGGTTGAATCATGGTGCCCATCGCACCATCGATGATTAAAATTCGTTTGTTTAATGCTTCTCTAATACTCATACGCCACTTCTTGCCATATTAGGCTGCGCCTATCTCCAAAATAGACCTTATTGTTAAATTGAATGCTTGCATTGAGAAAAAGTCTAGAAATGACTTTCGCTTATCTGTCCCTCATTTGAAAAGGTAGAATGTAGCACCTTGTAAGCACAGGTTGCCAAGACTTCGTAGGGTCTAATCCCTCCGTCTTTCTCAATAAGCAGTGCAAAATTAGATAATTTTAATGTTATATGCAATTAGAAAACAGAAAGATAAGTAGGTCATTTCGATCCATTCACCGTAATGAGTGATTACCCCGATTATACCATGTTCGGTTCGACATGAAGAATAAAGAGGTGAACTTTCTAATAATCATTAAAAAAATTATCTTTAGGAAATTCTTATCATCATGACCGATATCAAACCTACTTGGAGTTTTATGCAGAAAGTGTGCTTTCGCTTTTTCTTTTCTTTTTTTGCGCTTTATATGCTGAGTGCTTTCACATCTAGGTTGTTTCGTGTTTTTGTACCTTGGTTTGCCGAACACTTATTGAAATTGGAAAAGCCAATTACGATTTTTACAAATGGAAGTGGAGATACGACTTATGATTATGTAGCAGTTTTGGTTTATCTATTGTTGGCTTTGATGGCCACACTTGTTTGGTCGGTTATAGATAGAAACAGGCAACACTATCAGCATTTGAATTATTGGCTTGGCGCATTTCTGCGTTATTATTTAGCCATGTTTATGTTTACTTATGGCTTTATCAAAATCTTTCATCTACAGATGCCTTCGCCATCTTTTACCAAGTTGATCCAGGAATTTGGTGATAAATCGCCGATGGGTTTGGCTTGGTCTTATGTAGGTTACTCGAAAGGCTTTAGTTTTTTTACGGGCCTTGCTGAAGTCTTAGCTGGCTTTTTCCTTCTGTTTCGGAAGACGGCGACATTGGGCGCGTTGTTGACGGCGATGGTGACTCTCAATATTTTGGTGATTAATCTTTGCTTCGATGTACCTGTTAAATTGTTTTCTGCTGTTTTGCTATCGATGTCGGTTTTTCTTTTAATAGTTGACGCAAAAAGATTGTTGCATTTCTTTATATGGAATAAACCTACAGCGTCAGCTTGGTGGCCAGCTCCATTCAAAAGAAAATGGATGCGGGTGTTGCGGTTGGCATTGAAAGTGTTAATTATTGGTTATTTCTTTTTTGCTGGAATTAGCGGTGGTATGCGCGGGCAAAAGGCTTATGGCGATAAACGGACAAAACCGCCTTTATATGGTTTATACGAGGTGGAATTGTTTCTGCGAAATAATGATACCATTCCGCCTCTGAGAACGGATGGCACACGATGGAAAAATTTAATTATTGAATGGGAAAAGAATGCAGCGATTAAAATGACCAATGATTCGTTGCGCTACTACGGCTGTACCATAGACACCTTACACAACCATATCGTGTTGACAAATCGTGGTGACAGTACAGACAGAGGGGCTTTTACTTATCAACGAACAAACACTTCCCTTATTTTGCAGGGTAAAATGGAACAAGATAGTATCTATATGCGTTTAAAAGAACGGGCAGTAAATAGTTTCCGTTTAATGAATAGAGGATTTAGATGGATCAATGAATACCCTTATAATCGATAGGAATCCATGCGAAGAGATCGTTACGATGCCGTAGTAGTGGGAAGCGGGCCGAATGGTTTGGCTGCGGCTATTGCTTTACAGCAAAAAGGGTTGGCCGTTTTATTGCTGGAAGGGAAGGCAACGGTTGGTGGCGGCATGCGGTCGACCGAACTTTTGTTGCCTGGGCATGTGCATGATAGCTGTTCTGCCATTCATCCGATGGCAATCCAATCGCCTTTTTTTAGGACATTACCCTTAAGCCAATTTGGATTGCAATATATTTATCCTGAAATAAGGGCGGCTCACCCTTTAGATGGTGGGCGTGCCGTGGGTTTATTTCCTTCTATTGAAACCACAGCAACTCAGTTTGGCTTAGATCAACAAAGATATACGAACTTATTTAATCCTTTGGTAGCGATGTGGCCCAGGATCGTCGATGATGTGTTAGCGCCATTTCATTGGCCGAAACATCCCTTGGCTATGCTACAGTTCGGGTGGAAGGCTTTGCAGCCGGCCACTGTAGTTGCACATAGTTTCCAATCCGACGAATTTCGAGCTTTATGGGGTGGGATGGCTGCGCATGCGATGTTACCCTTATCGAAGGCCACTACTGCGGCCATTGCCTTGGTCTTATCAATTGCGGGGCATCTAGGAGGTTGGCCTATTCCGCGAGGGGGCTCGCAGCAGATAGCCCATGCGTTGGCAACGTATTTTACATCCTTGGGAGGAGAAATTGTGACGGACTATCGGGTAGATCGGTTGGAACAATTGCCCCAAGCCAAAGCGGTGTTGTTTGATGTAGGCCCAAAACAGCTGTTGCAAATTGCCGGGCATCGATTTTCTTCTGTTTATCGTAAGCAATTGGCAAGTTATCGGTATGGGATGGGGGTATTTAAGATGGACTGGATTTTGGATGGCCCTGTTCCGTTCACCTCTGAGATTTGCCGTAAAGCGGGAACGGTGCATTTAGGGAATACGCTCGAAGAAATTGCAACCTCAGAGGCGGCTGTTTGGAAGGGTAAACATCCTGAGAAGCCATTTGTGTTGTTGGCCCAACAGAGTTTATTTGATGCGAGCCGTACATCAGCACCCCATCAGGTGGTTTGGGCTTACTGTCATGTGCCTCATGGATCTACTGTAGATATGACAGATGCTATAGAACGACAGGTTGAACGATTTGCCCCTGGATTTAAAGACCGTATTGTAGCAAAATGTACAACCAATGCCATGGATTATGAAGCGTATAATCCAAATTATGTAGGTGGAGATATAAACGGTGGGGTAATGGACATGACGCAGTTATTTACCCGACCTGCATTGCGTTGGTCACCTTATCGAACGTCAGCTAAGGGGATTTATATTTGTTCTTCTTCCACACCTCCTGGTGGAGGTGTACATGGTATGTGTGGTTATTACGCTGCCAAGCAGGTGCTGGCCGATATTTTTCATTTATGAGTGTTGGTGCATCATCAAATGGATATTATGGATGATGAAAGAACCACTTGTTCATAAAATGTGTATGATTTATTCTTTTTGTTGAAAGGCTGGTGAACTAAATTTGTTGTTCCAATGATTTACACCATCTTGTATCATTTTTTTGTTTTTAATTTTTAATTTTTACTTTTTTATCTAAGTTTGGATTTTTACTAATCAGATACTAAATCATGGATGAACATTTTCAAGGCGGGGCAACTGCGATAGCAGAGGAGGAGCTTTCGGCTGAATTACAAAATTTACCAAAAAAAAATTATTTGTCGGAAGACTGGACAGTAGTTGTGCTGGGCTTCTTGATCATTTTTGCCATTATCGGTGGTTTGCACATTGCAGCACCGCATTACAAATGGACTGATAGTCAAAGTTTGTCGGCAGTTTTTTCGTTAGAGAATTTTCAACGGCTGTTTATTCAGTTTGTTTTTGCCTTTGCTGTATTGGTTTTGGGAGCACTTTTAACAGGAAGAAAAGTGAAACCCTATATCTACGGATTTCCACTCATTTTCATTTTAACCGCTTTGGCATTGTTTTTTGCTGGCAATGCCACGATGGAAGAACTGGGTTTGGAAGCAGTTATTTTTAGTTTGTGTATTGGCCTGATAGTAGGAAATACGATGAAAATTCCGGTATGGTTGAAAGAAGCTTTGTCTGCCGAATTATTGGTAAAAATAGGTTTGGTTTTATTGGGTACAAGAATCATTTTTACGGATGTTTTAAAAGCCGGTTCATTAGGGCTAATTCAATCATTGGTTGTGGTACTTACGGTATGGTATTTCGCTTTTTGGCTAAGTAAAAAGTTCAAGATTGACGAGGAATTGGGCTTGATGTTGTCTAGTGCAGTATCGATCTGTGGTGTTTCGGCTGCGATTGCAACTTCAGGTGCGATAGAAGGAAATTCAAAAAAGCTATCTTATGTGGTTTCTATGGTGCTTATTACGGCTATTCCGATGATGATTTTCATGCCCTATATTGCCCGATACTTTGGTTTTTCGGAAGAGGTAACAGGAGCTTGGATTGGCGGTACCATTGATACGTCAGGAGCTGTGGTTGCTTCAGGTTCCTTGGTAGGTGAAACGGCTTTAAAGATCAGTACGATTGTTAAGTTTTCTCAAAATGTATTATTGGGTATTGCCGCATTGGCTATTTCGGTGTATTGGACGTATACCAATAATCCAGCCGGGCAAAAACCGGGTGTAAAACCCAGTGTAGGTGTTATTTGGGCACGTTTTCCGAAGTTTGTCCTTGGCTTTATGGCTGCCTCCTTATTATTTTCATTCGCTTTGAGCGCCGATACCGTTTCGGCGGTGAAAGGAGATATTAAAAGCATTCAGGGATTGTGGTTTGCGCTGGCCTTTACCAGTATTGGATTGGAAACGAATTTCAAAGAACTTATCAAGGAAAATAGCAAAAGACCATTTTGGGTCTTTTTAATTGCGCAATTGTTTAATATCTTGATTACCTTAGCGCTGGCATTTTTATTATTTGGTTAGTTAAGGTTATATCGAGATATGTACACGCGCAAATTTTATCCATTTATTGTTCTTAGTAGTTTGATGCTCGCTTGTAATGGTCCTAAGGATCAATCAATCAATCAGGCTGATTCAGTTGCTATGTGCGTTTCGGAAGGCTTGCCATCGCGTGCCGCGGCCGTTCAAAAAGCACAGATCGATCATATACCTCAAGGAGCAGATGATGTTAAAATGGTTTTTATCAAAGGGGGAGCTTTTCAAATGGGTTCAAAAGAATTTGAAGATGCACAACCTATTCATGAAGTAACTGTTCATGATTTCTGGATGGATGAACATGAGGTAACCAATGCCCAATTTGCTCGTTTTGTGGAGGCCACTGGTTATATTACGGTTGCTGAGCGTGCTCTGGATCCGAAAGACTTTCCAGGTGTTTCGCGCGATTTGCTGGTGCCTGGATCGGCGGTTTTTACACCACCACAAGAACAAGTAGATTTGGGTAATCATTTGCAATGGTGGAAATACGTACCCGGTGCTTCTTGGCGACATCCTACCGGACCTCAAAGCAATATTGAAGGAAAAGATAATGAACCGGTTGTCCAAGTTTGCTATGAAGATGCTGCGGCATTTGCGAAATGGGCTGGTAAGCGACTTCCCACTGAGGCTGAATGGGAATATGCCGCAAGGGGAGGTATGAAAGGGAAAAAGTATTACTGGGGTGATGATTTGAAACCAAACGGTAAGTGGGTCGCTAATACCTACCAAGGCGATTTCCCTGTGAAAAATACAGCAGAAGATGGCTTTACAGGAGTTGCTCCTGTAAAAACGTTTGCTGCCAATGCATATGGATTGTACGATATGGAAGGAAATGTATGGGAATGGTGTGCGGATTTTTATCGGCCTGATACCTATGCGCATTCCGAAAAAAATAACCCCCAAGGTCCGAGCGACAGCTATGACCCAACTGAACCGGGATTGGTGAAGCGTGTTCAACGTGGCGGCTCATTTCTATGTAATGATCAATATTGCGAGCGCTATAAAGCGGGAAGTAGGGGTAAAGGTGAGGTGAGTAGTGCGAGCAATAACTTGGGATTTAGGTGCGTAAGTGAGCGAGCGTTATAAGCAGAAAAGAGCAAAGCCCCGCACTTAATTCATGGGTATAGTGCGGGTTAATGGCTGTCCTGATTGGCTATCTCTACATGTTAATTCAATATAGTCTACGTGCGGTTTAAATAACGTGCCTCCATTAATACGTACGAATATCCTTTCAACAACAGCTGGTTTATTGTGTATGGCGGTAAATGCCTCATATTGGCCGCTTTCTGCACAATACGCTAGACGTAGCGGAATACGCTTACAGGAAGTTAAATGTATTTCATACTCATTTTCTGCTAATTTTTTGGCATTGATACCATAAGCAAATTTTCGCTGGATATATGATAATTCCTTCCGTTCACCCTCTTCTTCGTATAAAATCCAATAAGCTTTTACCGGATTTTCTTCATCCAGTTGGCCATCTTTTTTATTCAGTGTATATACAACGGTATTACGGTTCGGGTCTCTTTGGAGATAGAACAGCTGTTCTTTTTCATCTGGTACCGGTAATTTAGATTTATCTACCTGTTTGCTCAAACTACTATCTTCTCCCTCTTGGGCATAAAGCGGAACGTAACATACGGACGACACAATTAATGATAACACAAAAGCTTTCATAGGCCTTGATTTTGTTAATAATCGTATAGCATGCTGTTTTCGGTTAATTGGTTACAAGCATTGTACCAAAAATAATAAAGAAATAGGAAAATGCCTAGGGGTAATCGTATTTCATATACGATTATCTTATAATAAAATAAACAAGGAACCTTTATTTTAAACAAATTTCATTTCATTGCGTACGCGCACACGGGCTTTCCGTACGGAACCGCACGGGTTTTTTCGATACTTTGTTCGCAACAAAGTATCACAAAATGCCTGGCTGGTCTGTTCCGTTGCCATTCGTGGTTGGCATGCCCAGCCGCAAAAGGAGCCACTCCATCGCACACACCAGCCCTTCGTTTCCTCTTTTGCTACCTAGCTGCAAGCTGCGCAAAACATGGCTCTAGGACATGCCAACTGCCGATGGCTGCCTGCACAGACCGAGGCCATTTTCGTACTTCGGAACGATTTGTGCATGGTTCGCCGCGGTAGCAAATATGGTGTTAATCGCACAAGCCCATAGGCCTGTGGGGGTGGCTGAACGGCCTTGGAGGATACGGCAGCAGTGAGCAGCAAAGCATGAGCAGAACCGTTTGGTTTACGGTGAGCCAAGCGTATGGACGAAGCGAAGCGGCTGCCATACGCGTCGTAAATGCTTTGCAATCAGGTGCAACGTAGCCTACACAGCCTTGATTTTTGCTCAACTTTTTATCAAGAAAAAGTTGATTAATAAAAAGGTTCTATTTTTTTATTCCATTATAAGGAATAAAAAAATTAATCAAGCCTTTTCGTTAATTCTTCTTCTACCGCTCTGAAAACCTGAATAGGTTTATGATTACGCCAGTGTAGCTCGTCTAGTCGACCGCCAAAGTTGATATAATAGTCAATATTAGCCGCTTTGAATTCATCAACAACATGAGGTCTGAAATTGACCCCCGCAACCCAACCGTCTTCTATTTCTTGAAACCACTCTTCATAATAACAATCATCTGAAGCATGGAAATTTAAAATGTTTTCACCAATCAGTATGAATTTATTAATGCCCTGTTGTATCATTAACTCGATAACCTCTCTTTTCAATAGCATGATGTCATTATTGATGGCATCATTCCATTCGCCGATGAGTTCAATAATCGCATATTGGCGATCGTAATCCGTGTATAAGATTTTAATATAAAGTGTGTTAGATCCAAAAGAGTCCCATTGTGGGTGTAGTAAAAAATTATAGATTTGCTTGTCGAATTCAAATTCATTATACGTGGTTCCATAAAAAGGCGATAGCTCATCCTCCGCAGCGATATAATCATCACGCCAACGGTAAAAAGGTTCTATTTCATGCATAAGTAAACTTCATCTCTTGCTATTAATACCTCTATTGATTCATCAAACATTTCATAGGTGGAATTGTTATCGTGGTAAACTTTTTGTATGAGAATCTGCGTTGTACAATAATCCTATGAGCGCTGTTTTTTAAAGCAAACATAGCTAAATTATTTTGATCCACAATTTTAAAGAATGTAGCCTCAGTTGGTATAAAAAATGCACATTTTAAATTTAATTCCGTTATTATAATTACCTTAGTACCTCTAAATCGCTATGAGTCCTGATACTAGAAAAAACTTGCTGACTGCTGCTGCTTATGCCGGGGTTTTATTCCTAGGATTGTTATTGGGACAAAGCTTTGTAAAAGAAAATACCCGAGCCAATAACAGTGTCCTGCCGAGTGTTCTTGTAGATAAAAATGGTAAACTGCAACAACTTATGCAGATTGTGAACGAACAATACGTCGATGTGGTCGGCATAGATACTTTACAAGATTTCGCTATTAAAGAAGTACTTTCTCATTTGGATCCACATTCGACTTATTTGTCTCCAGCAGCAGCAAAGGTGGTTGATGAAGACTTAAACGGGAGCTTTGATGGAATTGGCTTAGAATATTACCGGCTTAGAGACACGCTGATGGTGACTGCGTTAACGAGTGGTGGTCCGTCTGAAAAGGCTGGGATAGAGATTGGCGACAAATTGATTGGAGTTAACGAGAAACCTATTTCTGGTGTTAATATGAAAGAGCGGGAGGTAGCAGCAATGGTGCGTGGAAAACGAGGAAGTGTAGTAAACCTATGGATCAATCGGCATGGCCAGGATTTGTTGGAACCTATTAAGGTTGTTCGAAATAAAATTACGGTTAGTAGCATTGATGCAGCTTATATTGTTGATACAGCCATCGCTTATATTAAGATTAAACGCTTTGGCAGTCAAACGGCGGTTGACTTTAAAAAGAACCTCAGTAGAATGATGCAGTATGGTGTGAACAAGCTGATATTAGATTTACGGGGAAATAGTGGGGGATATCTTCGGTCGGCGACAGCGGTTGCTAGTGAGTTTTTTAAAGAAAAAAAAATACTTGTTTACACACAGGGTGCGCACACACCTCGAACAACTTATTATGCTAGCGGTAAAGGGATGTTTGCGAATGGTAAATTAGCGATTTTAATCGATGAGCGATCGGCTTCTGCAAGTGAAATTGTTGCAGGTGCAGTACAAGATTTGGATCGAGGCGTTATTATTGGCCGACGCTCTTTTGGTAAGGGGCTTGTGCAGGATCAATATGATTTTGAAGATGGGTCGGCAGTGAATCTAACCATTGCACGTTATTATACGCCATCGGGTAGAAGCATTCAAAAATCTTATAAAGATGGACTGGATAAGTATTTTGGTGAGATCAATAAGCGTTATACTTCTGGAGAGCTAACGGCACACGTGGAAAAACTGGTTGTAGATACATCGCTATTTAAGGGAATGCTTTATCACACCAGCGCTGGGAGACCGGTGTATGGCGGAGGGGGAATTATGCCTGATATTTATGTTCCATTAGACACCTTGGGCATCAATAGCTTTTATAAAAAAGTAGTACGGGCCAACCTGATCAATGATTTTGTTTATAGTTATTTAATTGCTTCTCCGCCAGATTTTTCTATTGACCATTATATGACACACTATGATTTGCCGAAAGACACATATACCCAATTTGTTCAGATTGCTCAAGAACGTGGCGTTGATGTGAGTAGTCGGGATGCCCGTATTGCCCAGAAGCTCATTGAGTTGGATATGAAAGCGCTCATAGCACGTTTTTTCTTTGGTGAAGAAGCTTATTTTAAGATGAAAAACGGCACAGATCATATGTTGGCTCGCGCTATTGAAGCTGTCAAGAGCTAGATTTACTTCTGCCGGAAAAAAATCTGTATGGGAACTCCCTGGAAGTTGAAATGTTCGCGTAGCTTGTTTTCAATAAAGCGTTTGTATGGGTCTTTGATATATTGTGGTAAATTACAGAAGAAAGCAAACATGGGTGATTTACCGCTAATCTGTGTGATGTATTTGATCTTGATATATTTGCCTTTGGTTGCGGGAGGCGGGTAGCTTTCAATAATAGGCAGTAACACATCGTTCAGTTTAGAAGTAGGGATTTTCTTATATTTATTTTCATGTACTTCAACGGCTGCATCAATGGCCTTAAAAATACGCTGTTTCTCTTTTACTGAAGTGAAAATAACAGGGTAATCTGTAAAGGGAGCTGTTTTTTCTCGAATCATCTCTTCAAATTTTTTAGTAGATCGATGATCTTTCTCAATCAAGTCCCATTTATTTACCAATAAGACAATACCTTTTTTGTTTTTTTCAGCGAGATGAAAGATGTTTACATCTTGTGCTTCTATGCCTTCTGTGGCATCGATCATGAGTATGACTACATCGGCTTCTTCTAATGCCTTAATAGTCCGCATAACGGAATAAAATTCGATATTCTCTTTTACTTTCGTTTTCCGGCGTAATCCGGCGGTGTCAATCAACAAAAACTCATGACCGAACTGATTGTAATGAATCTGTATGGAATCACGTGTAGTGCCTGCAATGGGTGTTACAATGTTGCGCTCTTTTCCGATGAGCGTATTGATAAGAGACGATTTGCCAACGTTTGGTCTACCCACGATGGCAAATTTTGGTAACGGATTAGCTTCGTCTGATGTTTCTTCTTCAAAATGGGCTACAACAGCATCGAGTAATTCACCTGTTCCCGAACCAGTCATAGACGAAATGTTATAAATTTCACCTAAGCCAAGACTGTAGAATACGGCAGCATCGTGATGCAGCTGGTGGTGGTCGACTTTATTGGCGACAACAAACACCGGTTTCGTAGAACGACGAAGTAAGTTAGCGATATCGTCATCTAAATCGGTGACACCCACGGTTACATCAACCATGAAAAGGATAACAGATGCTTCTTCTATCGCAATAACAACCTGTTCTCTGATAGCAGCTTCAAAAACGTCGTCAGAACCATGTACGTAACCACCGGTATCAATAACCGTGAAGGATTTACCTACCCATTCGGCCTGACCATAATGCCGGTCGCGTGTTACGCCACTAAAATCGTCTACGATGGCTTTTCTAGATTCTGTTAAACGATTATATAAGGTGGATTTCCCAACGTTTGGACGACCAACGATTGCAATGATGTTAGACATTTTTTTTACCCTTTTTGAACAATGCTGTTTAGTAATTAACCTACCTCAGAAAGGTTTGTTGCGCGCAAAGTTAAGGATAAGGATTGACATTGTGTACGAGCTGCTGAATTATTCGATAATGCAGAGAGACTTAAAGTCTATACCGTAGGCAAATTAACCTACCGATGGCATTGGCAAAATTATTATCCAACTGGGAGTTTTTAAAGACCCATAATCTCCCCGATCTTTCGATGGTATGGGTTTCATTATCTATCTGTATCTCTATTTCGTTGGTCGATGCAGTTATTTTGACAGGGCTTATTACCCTGAAATAGTAGTCAAGGTTCTGATAAGTAATTCTAAATAACTGCCCCTTGTTTTGTAAAGTCTCTTCCGTGTGATTGCTTTCCATAGTCCTAACGCGTTGCTAAAATACAAATATTGAGTCATAAAAAACACAGGTAGCGTATAATATTTATCCACAAGGATAGAAAGATTTTTTCCTTTGGAAGAAAAGTAAAATGCAAAAGGGGCAGAAGCCCCTTTTGCTATTGGATTTTATGGAAAAGTAAAGCTTTAGTTCAGTGTGTCTATTGCCTTATTTAAGGTTGCGCTTGGTCGCATCGCTTGTGTAGCCAGGGTTTCATTTGGAAAATAGTATCCACCAATATCAACCGAAGCACCCTGCGCAGCATTTAATTCGGCAAGAATAGTAGCCTCCTCATCTGCCAGTTGTTGTGCCAGTGGGGTAAAATGCGCTTTTAAGGATGCATCCTGATCTTGGGAAGCTAAGGCTTGCGCCCAATATAGAGCGAGGTAAAAATGACTCCCACGGTTATCAAGCTCATTCACCTTGCGCGATGGTGATTTTTGGTTGTCCAATAATTTACCTGTCGCTTGGTCGAGTGTATCAGCCAATATCAATGCCTTCGGGTTGTTGTAGTTCGTGCCCAAATGTTCTAGAGAAACGGCTAAAGCTAAAAACTCACCAAGAGAGTCCCAACGTAAATGTCCTTCCGTCAGAAATTGTTCAACATGTTTCGGAGCGGAACCGCCAGCACCGGTTTCAAATAGACCTCCACCATTCATTAGCGGAACAATAGACAGCATTTTAGCGCTTGTACCTAATTCCAATATCGGAAACAAATCGGTTAAATAATCCCGGAGTACATTGCCTGTTACCGAAATAGTATCTTTACCGGCTTTGACTCTTTCTAGTGTAAAAGCAGTAGCTGCTTCGGGCGATAATATGCGTATATCCAAGCCAGTTGTATCATATTCAGGCAAATAGGTGTTTACCTTTTTTATCAGTTCTGCATCATGGGAGCGGTTTTCATCCAACCAGAATACAGCTGGCGTTTCTGATGCACGTGCGCGTGTAACAGCTAATTTTACCCAATCACGCACAGGCGCATCTTTTACTTGACACATCCTCCAAATATCGCCCGCTTCTACTTCATGGCTTAAAAGAACCTGACCATTCGCATCAATGACTTCTACTCTGCCATTTGTTGGTATTTCAAAGGTTTTATCGTGCGATCCGTATTCTTCGGCCTTTTGTGCCATTAAGCCCACGTTGGGTACGGTGCCCATGGTGGTAGGGTCAAACGCACCATGTTTTTTGCAGAATTCGATGGTTACATCGTATATGCCGGCATAGCTACTGTCAGGAATGACTGCTTTGGTGTCTTGTTGTTTGCCCGCGGCATTCCACATTTGTCCAGAACTTCTAATCATTGCAGGCATGGAGGCATCGACAATAACGTCGCTTGGAACATGTAAGTTCGTAATACCTTTATCTGAATTGACCATCGCTAAGGCGGGGCCATTTGCGAGGGCATCTTGTATGGCCTGATTGATAGCATCCCGTTTTTCGGTGGGTAATTGTGCAATAGCACTCAATACATCGCCCAGTCCGCTATTTGGATTAGCACCTACCGATTTCAAATCATCGCCAAATGTTTCAAATACTTCCTTAAAAAATGCTTTTACTGCGTGTCCGAAAATGATGGGATCCGAAACCTTCATCATAGTGGCCTTCATGTGCAGTGAAAATAAGACGCCGCTAGTTTTTGCATCCGCAATTTGCTCATCTAAAAAAGCAGTCAACGCTTTTTTACTCATAACGGTTGCGTCAATGATTTCACCAGCTAATAAATGTGTTTTTTCTTTCAGTGTAGTTGCTTGGCCTTGAACATTCGTGAAAACAATTTTTACATCGGTTTCGGCAGATATGGTAAGTGATTTTTCATTGTGTCTAAAATCGCCGCTGCTCATGGTTGCTACATGTGATTTGGAATCTGCACGCCAAGCGCCCATGCTATGCGGATGTTTCTTGGCATAGTTCTTCACGGCTTTAGGCGCCCTGCGATCGGAGTTTCCTTCGCGCAAAACAGGGTTTACTGCGCTTCCCTTTACTTTATCGTACTTGGCCTTAATTTCTTTTTCTTGCTCATTTTTAGGGTCTTCCGGGTAATCGGGTATTTGATATCCTTTGGCTTGTAACTCCTTAATGGTAGCTTTTAATTGTGGAATGGAAGCACTGATGTTGGGAAGTTTGATGATGTTGGCTTGGGGCTGTGTTGCTAATTCTCCCAATTCGGTCAAGGCATCCGAAACCTTTTGTTCTTCCGTTAAGAATTCAGGTAGAACGGCTAGTATTCGCCCAGCGAGCGAAATATCTCTGGTTTCTACCGCTATACCAGACGAAGCAGTGAATGCTTTAACAATAGGTAAAAACGAATAGGTAGCTAATGCTGGTGCCTCGTCAGTCTTGGTGTAGATGATTTTGGATGTATTTGACATAATATATTAAAATTTTACAATATTGAACGTAATTTGTATTGAGGGTGTCATTATAACACAAATTACGGAGCACAAACATATATAAATTGCTTTTATTATGCAATTTAAAGTGTGAGGTTCGCGTGTTCAGTATTCATTATTGCTATTAAGGGTTCGGGTTGAAGTGTTTTGTGGGAAGTATGTTGGGCAGCGTAGTTGATTAACGCTATTTATTGCAGGCGAATTGACCACATGCTAGTGTCAAAAGTTAATTTTTTTAAAACAAAAAAGCCGATCAACAAAATGTTAACCGGCTAATGGTAGAGGGAACTTTACAAATGTCGAACTTTTTGGAGGATTACGAGGCTATTTTGGATGCAAAGTACGTCCTCGAATAGTTTAGAAATTATCTCTTAAAACAAAGAACTCCAGACTGAATACCATGCAACTAGATTTCCAGTATCTTATCCTTCTACCTGAGCCCAGCGTCCTGCGACTCAATTGGGTGCCCGACTCCTCGGAAAGCTTGGCATGGAAGTTCCGGGGGGCTTGGCGTAGTCACCATCATCGGCGAGAGTTTCATCGCACAGGCTCCGCCAGGCGGGGGATGCACCCGAATCTGCGATCGCCGCCAGTTTTGACATCCTGCCAGTCCCGGCATATTTAGGATTCTGTCTTGAAAAATTTGTACATTTGTATTAACTTAGCTTGATAAACTTGCAAAACACAGCATGATTGCCTTGAAAAATTTGCGCATTCATTGGAAATGCAGGCCGTTAGGTTGAAAAATTTGTAACACGACAGCGATGAACAAGGACACCCCGGTACACCTGCAGGAAATTATCTTTTCCTCGGACGAACCTCGTATCAGCAGGGCGATAAGCAAGCTCGTTAGAGAAGGCAGGCTCAGGAAGATTGCACCAAAGATTTTCACTTCAAACCTGGAGGAAGAACCCGCGGATATTATTTACCGGAACCGGTTCAAGATCATCGGCCACTTGTATCCTAGAATATTGCTTAGCCACCGCTCGGCACTGGAATACAAACCCACAGGTACTGGCCACCTGTTCCTCACCTATAATTACGAACGCAGGGTAAACCTGCCGGGGATTAAGCTCAGCATCATGGCGGGCAATGCTGCCATCCCGGGTGACAACCTGCTAACCGACGGACTATACGTCTCTGGGCAAGAACGTGCCCTGCTGGAAAACCTGCAGGAATCCCGTAAGGTCGGCGGGGAATCCAAGACCCTGCCACTGCCAGAGATCGAGGAAAAACTTGACCAGATCGTCCGGGTAAAAGGCGAGGACGGACTCAACGAACTGCGTGACCGGGCGAGGCAGGTTGCCGCGACACTCGGCATGGATAAGGAATTCGGGAAGCTGGACAGGATGATTGGGGCGATGCTGTCCACCAAGTCCACCGACATCCTGAAATCCCCGATAACCATCGCCCGAGCGTTTGGACACCCGTACGACCCGGCCCGGCTGGAGGTCTTCGAGCAGTTATTCGTAGAACTACAGCAGCGCGAATTTGCCGATCAGCCCGAGGTGAACAACACCCCACGTGCTTTCCGCAATTTTGCCTTCTACGAGGCCTACTTCTCTAATTTCATCGAGGGAACACGCTTTGACGTGCAGGAAGCACTGCGTATTATCGAAACCGGAAAACCCCTGCCCGCAAGGGACGAGGACTCCCACGACGTACTCGGTACCTATCAAATCGTTAGCAACCGGCAGGAAATGGCCATCACACCCGAAGATACAGGGCAATTGCTGGAAATACTACGATACCGCCATAGGACATTGATGATCGCCCGACCTACCAAAAATCCCGGCGAGTTCAAGGACAGGAACAACCGGGCCGGTGATACCGAATTTGTTAACCATACCCTCGTCAGGGGCACGCTCATGCGGGGTTTTGATTTTTATAGGGCGCTGAAACATCCTTTTGCCAAGGCCGCGTACATGATGTTCATGGTCAGTGAGGTGCACCCTTTTCTTGACGGGAACGGCAGACTTGCAAGGGTCATGATGAACGCCGAGCTGACCGCAGCAGCGCAGACCAAGATTATTATTCCCACTGTTTACCGTGAGGACTACCTCGGTGCGCTCCGGCAGCTGACCCGCAGGCAGCAGCCCGACACCTTTATCCGCATGCTGCAAAGGGCACAGCAATTCAGCGCCACCATCACCGGTGAGGATATGGACACGATGCAGCAGGTATTGGAAGCAAGTAATGCGTTTAAGGAGGGTGATGAACACATCCTACGCATTGCCTCTCCGTCGCGTAACCCGTGGGAACCCGACGAGGACCGGCAGGATAACGGCCGGAGTGTTCGGCGTTAGCCGCTTCGTGAAAATCCAAGTAATATATCCAGTTTTTACTATTCCCTCAAGGCATTAGTTGTAGCAAAAAAGCAGATGAAAGCCGAGCCCCGAGACGAAATTTATTGCTTTTGTATGTCGCTTATTTTCAGCAGAAAATACTGAAAAAAGAAAAGGTTACCAGTTTTACGCCGATAACCTTTCTTTCGTAGCGGGAACTTTACAACTGTCGAACTTTTTGGAGGATTATGAAGCAATCCTCTACTCGAAAAGCCTTGTTGAATAGTTAAATTTCCGGATAAGATTGAGGAAGTGTTCGGCGGATTTACGTTTTTGGTCCGGAGACAGGCGGCAGTTGTCCCGATATCGCCATGGTGCACGACTGCTTTGACCAACGGAAACAATTTGTCATAGGGTGCGGCTTCAATTACTTTGATCAAAAAACCTATGAGCACCTCGTATTTGTAACGTTTTCTAACCGATTCACACCGAATAATGATTTCTTCCATCCGTCGGGTTTTCACCTTTTGAGGGTTTCGATACACATTGGTACATTTGACAAACAGAGACTTGATACACGCTAATGGATGCTTTGGAGACGAACCACAGACATATGAGAAGGGTAGATAAAGCCGAGCTGGCCCGTCAACTGAACAGCCCGGCGGCGAAGGTGCACTTGGTTGAAACCGAAGGCGTCGTGTGCCGACTGAAGATCCTTTTTGGCGGCGAGGCGTTGTTTTTTTCCATGAATGGGAAATCGCTGTTTTTTGACGACTTCTCCATGCAGAAAGCCGTTGCCCGATCGGGAGGTATGGAGGCTTGGATAGAAGGAGCGCCCATTCGCGATAAGCGTGCGGTGCAAACGAAAATCCGTGAAGTTTACTACCGTTATTATAAACGTGTTTTACAAATCCTTTGAACGGGTTAACGTCGCCCCCCCGGTAAGCTTATTGCTTGGACGGCGCCAACTCGCGCAAAACGTTCTCGGCGTTGTCGTTATCCGGATTGAGCGCTAAAGACTTCTGGTAGGCGCTGATGGCCTCATCGGTGCGACCGACTTTTCTTAATGCTTCACCATAGCTATCATAGGTGTTGAATGCCTGCGGATAAAGCTGCGTATTGAGTTCAAATACGGCTAGCGCCTCGTTGTCCAGTCCCTGGTTGAGCAAGCCATAACCGAATGCGTTGAGGGATTGCTCCCCGGTGTTGTACGTGGCGTCGTCACCCTTTTCAAATTCGGAGCGGATGAGTTCCAATGTCTTTTCGATGGAGTTGGATTCCATATAGAACATGCCTACTTGTTTAAGGTTCATTAACCGTTCTTTTTCAGCCTGCTCGGCCAACGTTTCAACGCCATAATACCGCCGTTCCTCATCCGTCACACGGTCGGGATCCATTTTGTAACGCATAAATTTGCCCTGGGTGGAGGCGTCGGCAATAAACTGTGTTCCGTAAATCTGAGGTTCACCTTTGCGCATCAAATCGCGGTCTACCGCTGCCGCATACCACCAGCGGTTCAGTGTCGAATCCATTTCGATGGCCTTCTTGAAGCAATCTACGGCAATACCCGAAGCAACGGTGTCGTTGCCGTGCTGAAAAATAATGCCGGTGTTGTAAAAGTCTTTGGCGGTTTTTACCAGTCCGGCATCAAGCAATTCCGTAGCCCGCGCACGCCGCAAGCTGTCTTGTTTGTTCAGTTCGGTCCAGTCTATCTGCTGACCCATCCGCGCCTGCTGGTCGGCCTCAGCCATTTGTTGAAGTTCGGTGTTGTCTTGGCCGTACGCAATGTGTACAGTGAGTAGTAATAGGGTTGTTATTTTTAATACATTCATGTTGGTTTGATAAAATTTGAATGGGTATGTTACAAGGGTGCAAGATGATTCGTATGGTTCCTGAATGGAATCGTACTATTTTTTTATCGCTTTCAGCGCCATTTGATAGGCAATATCCAATGCGTCTTTGGATTTTACGTTGATTGTGGGTTTTACACCTGTTGCTTCCCAGTTTGTTTGTGTAATCGGGTTAACAGCCCTTCCAGTCGGTATCCAAATGATAAAGTTTCCTGTTGCAACGATTTCTTCTCCGAAATTAGCTGCCCCCGCCGTGGTCTCCCCAACGATGGCGGCTCGTTTGAGGTTTTTTAGATTGTATGCAAATTCTTCTCCTGCTGAAATCGTTTTATTACTGGTAAGCACATAAACCGGGATATCTGGCATTCTTTTTCCCGGTACGAAAGGTAATGTCCACGATTGTGTGGTCCTATCTTCTTCTCTGTGGTAAAAATTATTTAGATGGACAGGCTCGTCAGCATAAAGGTAGCTTATCAACAACTGTATCATGGTTGGATCGCCACCGAAATTAACTCTCAGGTCGAAGATTAATGCATCCGTATTTGAAACAAACTGCATGGCGGAAGCCGCTGTTTTACCTCCGTACATAGTAGGTGCAAAACCTGTTAGCTTTATGTAACCTACGTTGTTTTCCATGATTTTTAGTTCCTCAAATCCATAATTGGACTTTCTAACCCGTGCGTTTACCCGCTTGAATTTTTCGTCGTAAGTCTCGCCAACTTTCATAGGGGTTCTTAGTTGATAGGCTTTTTTTTCGTCGTAAGACACCCCAACATGTTTGTCTTTGCTGATCATGTATAAATGACTTTTTAACGAATCGGCGAATGTTGTTTTGTCTTTGATGTTATCATAATGTCCTTTTTTATACCTGTCAAGTAACTCTTCTGCCATTAAATCGGCAGCATCAGGAAAAACATATTTGTCTTTTAACTGGAAAGCGATGGAATCAATTACTTCTTTTTTGTAAGTGTCCGTCAGTTGCTCTTCTTGGCTATATGCCGCCATTGATGCTATTGATAGCAAAAGCGGAAAAAGCATACATTTCATTCGTTGATTGTTATTCATTCGTATCCTATTTTCTTACACAATCACGTGTTTCATTTGCAAGGTAGGTTGATTGGGGAGAAAACGAAGAGGCGTATCGATTAAGCGTTAAAAATTGTTTTAAATCCGTAGACTACCCGTTTCAAAACGTGAATGGGTTGTTTGAATGGACGGATAGGAATGAGTTATTGAACCTCGTCTGCGCATTCACGCCACGTTTCAGCGCTTGCTAGTTAAGTCAATACGTTTCTGAATCATGCCGTGGAAACCCGTCCAACCCTTATTACTTTAGACCTGTTGTACAACAATACGTAGTTTTATTTATTCACGAATTAAAATTCAAAAATCATGAATTTAGAAAATTTGAATGTAGTGGAGCTTAGCTCCGAGGAAATGGTTGAAACAGCTGGTGGTCGAGTGAAGTACACTAGAAGTGAATTGGACATGATCTTTATCGTAGTGGCTACAGACCAGCTGATTGAGATGGGTTGGAACTGGTAGTGTAACGTTTCCGTACAATGATTCAGGTGCCGGGACTTCTGGCACCTTTTTCCATTCTAACAAACCTCAATCTGCTTGTTCAGGTACATGCTGGCGCCAAAGTTGCTCATAAGCTCCTTTCGCTGCCAGCAATTCGCTGTGGCCACCTTCTTCCACCACGGCGCCTTCCTGCATGACCACAATTTTATCGGCCAGCCTGACGGTGTTCAGCCGGTGGGCAATCAGGATAATGGTTTTTCCGCGGTCGCGCATTTGAAACAACGCCCGTTGAATGTGCTGCTCGGCAGCTTGGTCGAGCGATGAGGTGGCCTCGTCGAGTATCAGGATTTCGGGTTTGCGGTACATCGCGCGGGCAATAGCGATGCGTTGGCGCTGCCCGCCGGATAAGAGGACGCCGTTTTCACCAATGTTTGCATGGAAACCACCCGGCAGCCGCTCGATAAAGTCGGTCATCCCC